>OLLK01000032.1_pt1 | contig 40222 bp, 11 predicted proteins | sample 1604531 | NCBI WGS metagenome assembly OLLK01 (sample SAMEA104055722, study PRJEB20765) | soil metagenome | isolation source: soil | reverse complement strand
GTTTACGCTGAATAACTTGATGGTCGGCACAAACCCGGCCACCATAGTGGTAACCGCGCAGGATGGCTCAACCCAAAAAACCTATACCGTAACGGTTACCAGATCACCGTCGATCAATGCGTACCTGGCCAGCCTGAACTCCGGACTCCAGCCGGTGAGCCCGGCATTTGCAGCGACAACATTGAGCTATACTCTGGAAGTGAGCAATGCACATGCAACGATGACCCTGGCGCCCGTAACCAGCGAACCACATGCCACGATGACGATTAACACAGCCCCCGCCACTTCGGGCGCCACGTTCGGGCCAATAGCATTGGCCCAGGGGCCGAACACCATTACAATAGTAGTAAAGGCACAGGACGGTATTAGTACAAAAACCTACTCCATCACGGTAACCCGGGATGCCCCAACTGGCGACAATGCTGTTTACCAGCCCATCAGTGTGGAGAAACCAATTACCACCCCGACGCTCAACGAAGACGGCATACTAGTCCACCAGGGCATATCGCCTAACGGCGACGGCATAAACGACGTTTTACAGATCGATAACATCAGCCAATACCCGGACAACAAGCTATCGATCATGAACAGGAACGGGCAATTGGTTTACGAGGCCAAAGGTTATAATAACGCCACCAAAGTATTCGATGGCCACTCCAACAAAAACGGGCAGCTGCAACTGCCGGGAACTTATTTTTACCAATTGGATTATACCGCAAGCGGCATCACCAAACATAAAACCGGTTTTTTGGTGCTGAAGTATTAACGTTAGTTAATTGGAGATTAGAGATTAGAGATTAGTTGAAGCGAACTAACCTCTAGTCCTAACCTCTAATCTCCAGTCTCTAACCTCTAACCTCTAACCACCCGGGGGTACCCATTTGGATTATTTACTGCTGTTTTTTCATTGTGTAGCTTTAGCAGCCTAATAAACGAGCACATGAAAAAACATTTACCAGCAATTGCATTCCTGTTTTTATTGATCAGCGCCAGCCGCCTTTTTGCGCAGGCGCCAACCATTAGCTATACTACCCCAAAAACCTTTGTGGCCGGCTCTACGATCCCGACCCTCACGCCCACCAGTACAGGGGTGGCGGCGCCCGGCTATAGCGGTACTGCTATTACACTTGGCTCGGGGTTTAGCCAGCCGGCCGGTGTCGCTGTTGACGCTGCAGGCAACATCTTTGTAGCCTGTTATGGCAGCAGCACCATTGCAAAGATTGCTGCAGGAACCGGTACGATCACTACGGTTGGTTCGGGTTTTTTCCACCCAAACGACGTAAAGGTTGATGCAGCCGGTAATATTTATGTAGCAGACCAGGGAAATAATGCGGTAAAAAAGATCCCTGCAGGCGGAGGCGCTGTCGTTACATTAGCCTCAGGCCTTGGTTCACCTGCAGCCGTATCCGTTGATAAAGCGGGGAATGTATATGTAGCCGACCCGGGTTACGGACTGGTAAGAAAATTACCGGTTGGCGGCGCTCCCGCAGTTAACCTGGGATCATTTAATAACCCGTTTGGTGTTGCGGTTGACGGGCAAGGCGTTGTTTATGCGACTGACGCTACCGGGGGTCTATACGAAATACCGCCAGGCGGAGGCGCTTTCCCCGAAATACTAGCCGGTCTTAATAACCCCAATGGTATGTGGATAGACCCTTCCGGAAACATATTTGTAACCGACTCCAATAACGGCTTGATAAAAATGCTTCCGGCAGGCGGCGGGGCGCTGGTTACCGTGCCATTTACTTTTAATTTCCCCTTTGAAGTCACCACTGATGCTTCGAATAATATTTATGTCGGCGACCCGGGCCTGAGCTATATCCAGGAATTCAAGGCAACGGGAGGCTATTTTATCAGCCCGGCCCTACCCCCCGGCATGGCTTTTAACAATTCAACGGGAGCTATTAGCGGAACGCCTACGACCAATAGTCCAGCTACTGACTATACCGTTACCGCCTACAACGCTACCGGCAGCACATCAACAATTGTTAATATTAAAGTTATTTTTCCGGCTTTACCTACATTAAGTTATGCCAGTCCGCAAAGCTATCTTTCGGGTTCGCCTATAACATCGCTGCTGCCTACAAAAACAGGCGTAGCAGCGTTGGGGTATACCAATACGCCAACAGTGCTCGGCTCCGGTTTCAGCGGCCCCGAAGGCGTTGCAGTTGACGCTGCCGGCAATGTTTTTGTGGCGGACGCCATCAATAACCAGCTTAAAAAGATCCCGGCCGGCGGCGGCACGCCAGTGGTGATCGCTTCGGGCTTTAACCTGATAACAGACGTGGCCGTAGATGCCGCAGGCAACCTTTATGTGGTCAATTATTTCAACAACCAAATATTGGAATATGTAGGCGGAGCCGGGACCCCGGTGGTATTAGGTTCGGGCTTTTATCACCCTTACGGTGTCGCGGTAGACGCAGCAGGCAACGTATACGTGGGCGACCAGGGGAATAATGCAGTGAAGAAAATACCTGCAGGCAACGGCACTGTCGTTACGCTCGCCACCGGGTTGTATATTCCCGATGATTTGTGCGTAGACGCTGCCGGCAATGTTTATTTTGCCGACCTGGGTAACAACGCGATAAAAAAGATACCAGTTGGTGGGGGACTACCGGTTGTTGTTGGTTCAGGTTTTGTTCAACCGCTTGCTGTTGCAGTTGACGCTGCCGGAAATTTATTTGTGACCGACAGAAATAACAACTCGATAAAAGAAATTTACGCCGGCACAAACACCACCGTAACCATAAGCGCCGGATTTAATTTCCCCTTTGGAATTTGTGTGGACGGCAAGGGCGATATTTTTGTGGGCGACTACGGAACCAACCTGGTTAAAGAAATAAAACCTGTGGGCGGTTATTTTATCAATAAACTGCCTCCGGGGCTTAGTTTTTCAACGGCTACCGGTATCCTCACCGGAACACCTGCAGTGGCGGCCGCCGCTGCAAGCTATACTGTTACCGCATATAACGCTGGAGGCAGCGCCTCAGCAAATGTAAGTATTGGTATAACGGCTCCAACCACGTCGGGTCTTTCAGGTATTGGGCTCACCGCCGGCACCTTAAAACCGGTATTTTCTACCGGTACCACCAGTTATGCGGTTTCCGTAATTAACGGCGTGGTTTCCATGAAAGTTACGCCAACAGCAGTTAACGCAAATGCAACTATAAAAGTAAACGGCGTTGCGGTAGCTTCAGGAGCCGCATCGGGAATAATTCCGCTGGCCGTTGGCCAAAATACCATTAAGATAGTGGTAACCGCTTCCGGGGGTACGCCTGTTACTACCTATACCTTGCTGGTAACCCGCCAGCTCCCCAATAATGATAACCTGGCCAGTTTGTCGCTCAGCGCAGGTACGTTGTCGCCGGTATTTGCCGCGGCCACCATAAATTATAAAGCCACGGTGCCAACCACCACAGCATCCATTACTGTTACACCAACTACTGCGGCCACTGGCGCTACCGTTACTGTAAATGGTACGGCAGTTACATCAGGCTCAGCTTCAGCGGCTATTGCCTTAAATTATGGCGCCAATACCATAACAACTCTGGTAACTGCCCAGGATGGTGTTACCCAAAAAACTTATACGGTAACGGTAACACGCACTGCCTCGTCCGATGCGTACCTTTCCGCGTTAAAACTCAGCACGGGCACGTTAAGCCCGGCATTTGCGAAAGCAACACTCAGCTACACGGCGAGTGTTTCCAATGCTACCGCTTCGATAACCGTAACGCCAACGGCGGATAGCACCTCATCAACCATAAAAGTAAACGGCACAGCGGTTGCCTCAGGTGCAGCATCAGGCGCCATAGCGCTGAATATTGGCCCAAATACCATCACTACGGTAGTTACCGCCCAGGATGCAACAACCAAAACTTATACGGTTACGGTAACCCGGGTGGCATCGGCCAATGATAACCTGGCGAGCTTAAACCCAAGCGTCAGCCCCCTAAGCCCGGCCTTTACGCCTGCAACCACCAGCTATACGCTGAGCGTTGCCAACGCCGTCGCTTCAATGACGGTAAAACCGATTACCAGCGATGCCAACGCAACCATAAAAGTAAATGGAACGGCGCTGGCTTCCGGAACAGTTTCCGCGCCGATCGCACTTGCCGAAGGCACAACCACCGCGATCAACGTGGCGGTAACCGCCCAGGACGGCACCACAACAAAAACCTATACCATTACAGTAACACGGGCAGTTTCAATTGATGCCACGCTTTCAAATATCCAGCTTAGCGCCGGCACTCTTAGCCCTGTATTTGCTTCGGGGACCATTGCTTACACCGCCAGCGTATCAAACGCCACAACAAGCGTTACGCTCACGCCAACCACAACGGATGCGAATGCCACGGTAAAAGTCAACGGCACAAATGTGGCATCGGGAACAGCTTCCGGCGCAATTGCGCTGCCGGTCGGAACAACAAAAATATACGCGGTAGTAACTGCTCAAAACGGCACAACCGTTAAAACCTATACGGTAAGCGTTACCCGGTTGGTTTCGGCCAATGATAACCTGGTCAGCATCAGCCCGAGCGTTACGCCGCTCAGCCCGGCATTTTCACCGGCAACCACCAGCTATACGCTTGCAGTCGCCAACTCTGTTTCATCGATGACGGTGAAGCCGGTAACCAGCGATGCCAGTGCAACAATGAAGGTGAACGGAACGGCCTTGGCGTCAGGAACAACGTCTGCACCAATTGCATTGGCAGTTGGCTCAAATAAGATCAATATCGCCGTTACCGCCCCCGACGGTACCACCACCAAAACGTATACCATTACGGCAACCCGCGCGGCAGGCCCGGAAAATAGCTTTGACGCAGCCATAAGCGTGACCAAACCCACCGAAACAGCGCTGCTATCTGAGGACGGCATCATTGTACACCAGGGTTTATCGCCGAATGGGGATGGACAAAACGATTTCCTGGCAATTGAAAACATCGGCCGCTATCCCGATAACAAGCTGACGATCATGAACCGGAACGGCCAACTGATCTACGAAGCCAAAGGGTATGATAATAACTCGAAGGTATTCGATGGCCACTCCAACAAAAACGGCCAGATGCAGTTACCGGGAACCTACCTGTATCAGCTGGATTATACCGTAAACGGCGTCACCAAACATAAATCAGGGTTTATTGTGTTGAAGTATTAGCTTAGTTAATTAGTCCGAAGGACTCCTTCGGAGAGATTAGAGACTGGAGATTAGTTTGAAGATTTTAAAACAACTGATCTCCAGTCTCTTCTATATAAAAAAGAATTTTTTACCACTCCGAAGGAGTCCTTCGGACAGAGAGCACAAAGGAAAAACACGGAGATCGCAGAGCTTTAACAGTTTGTAAATTTTTTCTCTGTGTTTCTCTGTGCCTTCTCAGCGACCTCCGTGGTTAAATTTTTTGCCACTTATCTTGACCAAAACATAAGACCTTTATTTAGACTAACCTCCAACCCAAGTCGCAATAAAAATCAGATATTTAATTTCGCCATCTTTTTTTGCGTAAATTTCGAATATTATTACTTTTTAATATTCTGCATCCCTTTTTATTAAAGCGTTAACGTATGGCCAAATTTGGATTTGGAGTGTTGCTGTTCTTTTCCTCATTTCATCTTTTGGCGCAGGAGTTTACACCAAACGGAGATTGGCGGTTTGAAAACTTTAACAGCCAAAACCATTTTATCAGCCGCGAAATCCTCAGCTTAACCACCGATAAGCATGGTTACCTGTGGACCTGCAGCGGGGGCGTACAGCGTTTCGACGGGAACAGAACGGTTTACTTTAACAGTTTTGACCAGGGGAAAGAAGTACTTAGAGATAACTACACCAGCATCATCAGGGATAACGACGGGCGCGTATGGGTGAGTTCGGCCGGGTTATGCTATTACGATGAAATAACCGGTGGTTTTATCTATGTACAGCCGGATGCAAAACATCCTATCAAGGCAGTAAACGCCAGTTTTGTACAAAAAAATTGCATTTGGTTTGTTTGTGAATATGGCCTGGCGAAAATAGACGTGCGGTCGATGGAAATTTCATTTACATCCCTTAAAACTATCGCTGATCCCCTGTGCACCTACCCGATAGACGAAGATCACCTGTTAATATCGAGCCGTGAAAAAGCATATATCTATAACATAAAAGATAATACATGGGCCTCAAACACCTTAATTTATAACCATTCGCTGGTAAAGATTTTCACTGCGGCAAAAAACAGCAGCGCCATCTACCTGGCTACCAACCAGGGTTTATTCACGTTTAAAAGCTTGTATGATATTTCGCCGGCGGCGGATGAAATAAGGGACGTTGAAATAAACGATCTGCAGTTTTTGAGCCAGGATAAGGAAAAAAAATTCCTTTTTATCGCTACTGCGACAAAAGGGATGAAAATATATAATACGTCTTCCAAAAAAATAGAATTCTCCTACCTGCACGATGATAATAACCCTTACAGCTTGCCGGATAATGTTATATCGAAATTCTTTGCTGACAGCCAGGGAAGGCTCTGGATAGCCACTGGCCTGGGGGTGAGTATACTCGATCTGTCCAACCAGCAATGGAAAATGCGATTTTTAAATAAAAGCAGCCTAAATGGCTTGAGCATAAACAAAATTGCGCCAGACAAATATGACAGTTCAAGGGTTTGGATGTCGTCGTACACACAGGGGATGGTGTGTATAAACTGGAAAACAAAACAAATTGCCGGGCTATACAATACCGACCCCAGGATTCGCAGGATATATGACTTTGTACAGCTTTCAAACCATAAAATGCTCCTGGTAACCCAAAAGAAGATAATAGAGTGGGACCCGCAGGCAGGTATCCTGCTGCAAAACAAGCTACCGGTTGCCGACTCATTGGCATTGGTATACAATATCCGGAGAATTATTAAAGTTGATGACCATACTTGTTATATTACCTCAAACAAGGGCTTGTTTAAATATGATTTAGATAATCACAAGATCAGCGTGGCGGTCGTACCGGCGAATTCCAACCGCACGGTCGACCCGCTCAAATACGACCTGCAAGGCGGCTTTTATGATAGCGGGGCGCTTTGGATCGCTTCGAGAAACGGACTGTTTTACTATGATATAGCAAACAACAGGCCGAATGTTTACAGGGGGAGCGGCCCGGAAGTCGACTATTATTTGTTTGATGTAACCAAATCAACAAACGACCAGGTAGTTTGCGCCTCTGGTGATGGCTTATCCATATTTAATAAAAAGACAAAGACCTTCAGCGTGATAAACAAGATCGCCAACCTGTTAAAGCTCCATTGCGAAAGCGTAATAACGGTTGATCACACCCTTTGGATAGGTACCGAGGTTGGTGTTCTGAGTTATGACCTCATTACACACCGCTCGGCCAGGGCCGAACAAGCTACGCCGCTTATGCAGTTTTTCCCAAGTTCGTCGTTCGCTATTGCGGGAAACGATATCGTTTTAGGCTTTAGCGATGGATACGCTTATTTTACGCCATCACTTAAAGATATTATCGCACCATCAGATCCGGTAATTGAGAGGGTATATGTAAACAATCAGCCGGTGCTGAAGGCATACCCCGATCAAAAAAGTGATTCAGGGCTCATCCTTGGTCACTTGAATAACTCCATAAAAATTGCTTTTACTGCTTTTTTGTACAATGACCCCGAACACATCAAATTCAGGTACCGGCTTAAAGGAGCAGACCCGAACTGGCTTTATGCAGATGGAGAACGCAGCGCTAACTACGCGCAGCTGCTGCCGGGCAGTTATCACTTTTATGTACAATGCGGCAACAAGAACGGAATATGGAACAGCAACCCGGCGTCATTTAGTTTCACCATTCAACCCCCATTTTGGCAAACATGGTGGTTTAGGTCATTGGTTATATTGATTGTCGCTGCTGCCTTGTACAGTTTATATAGATACAGGGTGAAAAACATCCTTGCGATTGAGCGGATAAGAGAAAGAATAGCGTCAGACTTTCACGACGACATCGGTGCAGCATTGAGCAGTATTTCGATCTTCAGCGAGGTTGCGGATACCCAGCTGGAAGAAAAACTGCCGCGGGAACAAACAAGGGAGATCATCAGCCATATCTCCTCACAGTCGCGCACCATGCTGGATGCGCTGGATGACATTATTTGGGCGGTAAATCCCCAAAATGATCACTTTTACGACCTTGCGGTAAGGATGCGCGAGTTTGCCATTCCGCTGCTCGAAGCAAAAAACATAGCCTTTAATATTAATATGCAGGAGGATATGCTGAATACCAGGATAAAGATGGAGGCGCGTAAGAATATATTTTTGATTTTTAAGGAATGTATCAACAACATGCTTAAACACTCCGGCTGTACCAGTATGAATGTATCAATGAAACGGGGTAACGACCATCTCGAACTCACGATCACTGACAATGGACGTGGGTTTGACATTGATGCGCCAAGCAGCCGCAATGGGCTCAAAAATATGCAGAAACGGGCGGGCGAGATCAACGGTACACTACGGGTAACCACGCAGCCGGGTAAAGGCGTCACCACAAGGCTGGTGGTTAATATCACATAATTATGCTATTGGTAAATAGTACATCCGGGCTATCTTTACAATTTAATGGATAATCAAACGGATATCAGGGTTACAGTATTTGACGATAACAAAGCGTTGCGCGATAGCCTGTATTACCTTATTTCGGCGAAGCAAGGTTTTACCATAGCCGGAACCTACCCCGATTGCAATGATGTGCTAAATCAATTGAAACAGCAAACCGCCGACGTGGTGCTGATGGACATTGACATGCCAGGGTTGAATGGCATTGATGCTACGGCCCTGATAAAAAGCCACTTTCCACTCATTAATGTACTTATACTTACTGCTTATGATGACAGTGCAAAGGTTTTTGCCGCACTGCAATCAGGGGCCACGGGATATATATTAAAAAAAACGTCGCCGGCTAAAATTTTACAGGCCATTACCGAGATCAATGAAGGCGGCGCACCTATGAATGCCAGCATTGCCCGGAAAGTGCTGGAGTTTTTCAGCGAAAAGAAAAACATCATCGAAAACGAGTACGACCTGTCGCGCCGGGAAAAGGATGTGCTGGCCTGCCTGGTAAATGGCGATAGCTATAAAATGATTGCTGCGGCTTGTTTTATCAGCATGGGCACGGTACAGTCGCACATATCCAACATCTATAAAAAGCTCCAGGTGAATTCAAAATCCGAGGCTGTTATAAAAGCGCTTCGGGAGCATTTAATAAGTGATAATTATAAACTGGATAGACGGGCCTGATGCCGGATAACGTTCAACATTCAGGCTTCTGCTAAGAAATTGAAGCCAGATGCACCGGTTCTCAATCCCCTTACTTTACCCCGGTTTTTGTTTGTTTGTGAGGGCCGCGGCCTGTTTAAGTAAAATCGTATGTTTATGTGGTTGACCCTCAAAGGGGTATTGCCGACTTTGGTATCGCCAAAAATTATTGGCTTTACTATAAGTTAAACCACACATGAAAAGCCTTTCAATTTTATTGCAGCGCAAGGTTGCTGCAATAATCCTCCCAAAAAAATTCATTTTGCTGGTATGTGCAATTCAATTTTGTTTATGCAGTTCCCTGTTCGCAGGCAGCAGGTTTTTATATAAAGACGGACATCGGAATCATCCTGTTAAAAGGACAAATAATGTTTACACGGGCGCGATAACTAAAACGAAAAATCCGGCAACAATAAAAAAACCGGTAATAATATCTCCACCGACACTCAGCTACAGCAGCCCGCAAAGCTACGTGATCAACACGGCGATCACCCCGCTTTCGCCCACCAGCAGCGGCGTGGCTGCAGCAGGGTATAGCGGCCTTGCCGCAGCTTTCAAATCGGGCTTTACACATCCCCGAGGTATCAGCACCGACGGTGCAAGTAACGTGTTTGTTTCAGATTTTGGCAGCAGTTTGATAACCGAGTACCCGTCGGGCGGAGGGGCTTCCATTACAATAGGTTCAGGGTTTCAGAACCCCGACGGCGTTGCCGTCGACGGGCAGGAAAATATTTACGTGTCGGATTACGGAAGCGGTAAAATAAAAAAAGTGCTGGCCGGTGGGGGCACCATTACCACGATTGGTACTGGCTACAATGCTCCTTATGGTGTTGCGGCTGATGCTGCCGGGAATGCTTATGTAGCCGATTATTTAAATGGCGTGGTGCGAAAGATACCTGCCAATGGAGGTGCAACTGTAATTATTGGTGCCGGGTTTACAAGCCCAGCCGGTGTAGTAGTAGATGCAGCGGGTAATGTTTACGTAGCCGATTTTGGCGCCAGCCTAATTAAAAAGATACTTGCTTCGGATGGCTCAACCGTCACATTAGGTTCGGGATTTGCAAACCCATATGGCGTTACTGTTGATCACCTGGGCAACGTGTTTGTTGCTGATTTTGGCAATCACGCTTTAAAGGAAATTCCGGTGGGTGGTGGTGCAACAATTACGATAGCCAGCGGTTTTACAACATTGACCGGGGTGACCCTGGATAATACAGGAATGATCTATACCGCCGATTATGACGATAACAGCGTCGAATCTTTTAAACCAACCGGGGGGTACTATATCAGCCCTGCATTGCCTGCAGGCCTCAAAATCGACAATTCAACCGGGATTATCAGCGGAACGCCTACACAGCAAAGCGTTTCAACACGTTACACAATTACCGCTTATAATAGCAGCGGAAGCACATCTTTTCAACTGGACCTCAGCGTTGTTGTTTTAAGCGTAAGCTACGCCAGCCCTCAGAGTTATAGCAAAGGAGCGGCCATTTCGCCGTTGACGCCGACGTCAAGTTCAGTCGGCACAATAGGATATTCAACTTCCCCAATCACAAATAATGCAATTGCATCGAGTCCCTATAGCGTTAAAGTTGATGCGCTGAATAACGTTTACACTATCCAGGCCAACGTCTTTACGGTCACTAAATATCCGGCCGGCGGAGGAGCAACATCCACATTCGGTTCGGGTTTTATTAACCCCGTCGACCTGGATATCGACGCTTCCGGGAATATTTATGTCGCCGATTTTGGCAATAATGCTATCAAAAAGATCCCTGCCGGCAATGGAACGCCTGTTGTTATAGGTTCGGGGTTTAGCGGCCCTAACGGCGTTGCCGTAGACGCGGCCGGGAATGTTTATGTGGCCGACACAGGCAATAATTTGGTAAAAGAAGTCCCCGCAGGTGGGGGGGCCATCATAACACTTGGCTCTGGTTTTAATTTACCCAGTGCAGTGGCGGTTGACGCCGCGGGCAATGTTTACGTGGCAGACCGCTTAAACGGCGCTATAAAGAAAATCCCTGCCGGAAATGGAACACCTGTAACGCTGGTATCCGGGTTAAACGACACCTATGGGGTGGCGGTCGATCCTTCGGGAAATGTGTTTTATAGTGACCGGAATAATAACGTTGTACAGGAGTTAATTGGAGGCACCGGTAGCCCGGTTAACATCGGTTCGGGATTTAACCTTCCATACAAACTTGGATTAGATGCCGCCAATAATGTTTACGTGGCTGATTTCAGCAATAAAGCTATAAAAAAAATTACCCCGGTTGGCGGCTTCTACTTAAACTCTTCATTGCCGGCGGGTCTTAGCTTTTCGTCGGCTACCGGCACGATATCGGGTACCCCAACGGCGATAAGCCCCGCAACGAACTACACGGTAACGGCATACAATAGCCTGGGCAGCGGTTCTGCGGTGGTGAATATTAAGGTTTCCGTTTCTGCAAACGCCAATCTTTCAGGGCTTACTTTAAGTGCCGGCACCCTCAGCCCTGTGTTTTCGGCTGCAACAACAAATTATACCGCCAGCGTGAGCAACGGTCTTGCCGCAATGACCATTACGCCTACTGCGGCCGATCCGTCGGCTACCATCACTGTCAATGGGGTTGCAGTGATCTCAGGGAGTGTCTCGCAAAGTCTGCCACTGGTAGTGGGTCCAAACACCATTACCACCGTAGTTACGGCGGGAGACGGAACAACCCAATATACTTACACATTAGTGGTAACGGAAGCCAAATCCGGTAACGACAACCTGTCTTCATTTAAACCCGGCAGCGGCAGTCTGTCGCCTGTATTCTCGCCTGCTGTAACCAGCTACACTGAAAGCGTGGCAAACTCCGTGCAATCGATAACATTTACGCCAACAACTACCGTCAACACTGCCACCGTAAAAGTGAACGGGATAACTGTGGCTTCGGGCACTGCTTCAAGCCCGATTAGCTTAGCTGTTGGTCCAAATACCATAACCGGTGTCGTTACAGCACAAAATGGCACATCTATCAAAACGTACACCGTTACAGTTACCAGGGCTGCATCAATAAACGCCAACCTGGCGAGCATGGGCTCAAGTGTAACCCCGCTCAGCCCGTCCTTTACACCCGGGACAACCAGCTATAACCTAAACGTAAGCAATGCTGTCGCATCAATGACTGTAAAACCGGTAACCGGCGACCCCAATGCAACGATAAAAGTAAACGGAACGCTGCTGGCGTCGGGAACAGTATCGGCACCGATCGCACTGGCAGAAGGTACTACAACGGCCGTCAATGTAGTCGTTACCGCGCAGGATGGCATCACAACCAAAACTTATACCATCACCGTAACACGTGCCCCTTCAGCAAATGCGGGCCTGGCAAACATCGCGCTGAGCAGCGGCACCCTAAGCCCGGTATTTGCAACTGCGACCCTTGCTTACACTGCAAGCGTATCGAACGCAACAGCAAGTATTACGGTTACACCTACATCGGCCGATGCCAACGCAACGATAAAAGTAAATGGCACGGCAGTTACGTCGGGAACAGCGTCCGGCGCGATAGCGCTGAACGTTGGCGCGAACATTATTACTACCATGGTAACTGCACAGGACGGCTCGACAACTAAAACTTATACCGCAACGGTTACCCGGGTAGGTTCGGCCAATGCCAGCCTGGCCAGTATGAGCCCAAGCATTACACCGCTGAGCCCGATATTTGCCCCGGCAACTACCAGCTATACCTTAAGCGTTGTCAATTCAAAGACATCGATGACGGTAAAACCGGTCACCAGCGATGCCAATGCAACCTTAAAGGTTAACGGCACAACGTTAGTATCCGGAACCGTTTCGCCGCCGATCGCGCTGGCAGTAGGGCCCAATACGATCACTGTGGTGGTGACCGCACAGGATGGCACAACCACAAAAACCTATACCATAACGGCAACAAGGGCCGCGCCTGGCGCCAACAGTTTTGACCCCGGTATCAGCGTGACCAGGCCAACAGAAACGCCGGTATTAGCGGAAGATGGCATAGTGGTCCACCCGGGAGTGTCACCTAATGGAGACGGTATTAACGATTTCCTGCAGATCGATAACATCAATCAATATCCAGACAACAAACTCTCGATCATGAACCGGAACGGACTATTGATCTTTGAAACCAAAGGCTATGACAATAGCTCCAAAGTATTTAACGGACGCAGCAAAAGCGGACAGGTGCAATTGCCTGGCACCTACTTTTACCAGTTGGATTACACTGTAAACGGCATCACTAAACACAAAACCGGGTTTATTGTGCTGAAGTATTGATGGTTAGTTAATTAGTGATTAGAGATTAGAGATTAGCTGAAGCGAACTAATCTCTAACCTCTAGTCTCCAATCTCTAATCCCGCAAAACCTGTGATTTCCTTTAAACGAAAGCTTTTTTCGTATATTGGGTGGATAAAAGCAGGCGCCTATGCGGTTCACAGTTTTACTTATCGTTGCATTCCTGGTTTTTTCGGGGCCGGCCCGCGCGCAAAACCGCAATATTGATAGCCTCCAAAAGATTGTTGCACGAGGTAAAAAGGATTCGGTAGAGGCGCTTGCCTGTATCCATCTTGCCGAAGCTTATACACGCAGCAATACCGCGGCAGCCAAGTTGTCCGCTTTTAATGCCCTTGCGCTATCCAAAAAGCTCAACATACCGGTTTTTATCTCGGCAAGCTACTCTATCTTAACAACCATCAATGTCCAAACCAATCAATCAGACAGCGCCCGGTATTACCTTGCACTACTGAAAAAAATGGCGGATGACTACAATAACGCCAATATCAAATCGAACTATAATTCAACCGCAGGGCTTTTTTACCGAAAGCAAGGCAACTACAAGGCTTCGGTGCCTTATCTGCTTGAAGCGCTGCGATTTTCAACGCTTCAAAAGAACAAACAGGGCATGGCTGGTCAAAACCTCAACATCGGCAACAATTATACCGACCTTGGCGATTACCGCAAAGCGATGACTTTCCATTTGCACGCGCTGGATATTTTTACTGAGTTGGCCAACAAGCCGGGCATGTCGTTTTGCTACGGCGCTATTGGTGATAATTTTATCAAACTAAATCAATTTAAAGAAGCCAAAGTCTACATCGAAAAATCGCTTGGGATAAAAAATGAGCTGAATGATAAAAAAGGTTTGGCGAACGGTTACACCAGCCTGGGCCAGATACTGGAGGGACTTCATCAACCAACTGAAGCCCTGAATAGCTATTTGAAGGCGCTTACATTAAACAAGGAACTAAAACTCCCAGTTGAAGAAGCGAAAACAGACCTGGATATAGGGAAGTTTTATGCCGGCGAAAAGGACGAAAAAAGTGCGCGGCAGTATTTCGAGAGCAGTGCCGGGCTGTTCAAACAATCCGGCGATACTGCTCACCTGGCTATTGTAAACGCTGAGCAGGCCAATCTTCAAAAAAAATTGGCTGACCAGCAGCATACCGAAAAAACTTTCTTTAATACGCTTGGCACCGCTATTAAAGTTGGCGACAAAAACACCGAGATCAATAACTATAAATACCTGTCGGACTTTTATGCCCAGAACAAACAATTTGATAGAGCGCTGGAATACCGCGAAAAATATGAAATCAAGTCGGACAGCCTGCAAAGCAGGGAATTGCAGTTGCAGGTAAAGGAACTGGAGCAGCGTTATAATTCGGAGAAGCAGGAAAAGGAGATCACCTTGTTAAAGAAAGACCGGCAGCTTGACCGCGTGACATTGCAGGAGCAAAAAATATTCAGGTATTCAGCCGTCCTTTTTTTGCTGATGTTGGTGATCATTGGTTTTTTGGTGATGACACGCTACCGGACTGTACAAAGAACCAAACGCCTGCTCGAAATGGAACAAATGCGCAATGGCATAGCACGTAACCTGCACGACGACATCGGTTCGAGCCTGAGCAGTATTAACATATTAAGCGATGTTGCCCTGAAACAGGTGGACGGGAATGAACATATTTTGGGGAGCCTGGAAAAGATAAAAAAGAGCTCCTATACGATTATGGAGAGCATGAACGATATTGTGTGGGCGATAAACCCTGCCAACGATCCACTGGAGATTACGATATTAAAAATGAAAGAGTTTGCTGCTACCATACTGGAGCCGGCCGGTATAGATTTTAAGTTTTTGGAGGAGGGTAAGTTGAATGAGTTAAAGCTGAGCGTAGATGAAAGAAAAAACCTGTACCTGGTTTTTAAGGAAGCATTAAACAACATAGCAAAATATAGCGGTGCATCCTTTATCGTTATCGAACTGCAAAAAACGGCGCACCGTTTTTCAATGAAAATAACCGACAACGGCAATGGGTTCGATGGTTCAAAGCAATACACCGGGAACGGATTGAAAAACATGCGAAGCCGCGCGGCCGAAATGAAAGCCGTTTTCGAGGTGATTTCGCAGCCAGGCACAGGGGCCATAGTGAGTGTTGTTTTGCCCATCCCATAATTTGGGTATATGAAGCCGTTAAAACATTAATTACTTTGTCCCGAATTTGAGGGACCCTTTCAGCAAGCAGATGAATACAATATTGATTTATGAAGATAACGACAACTTGCGCGAAAGTATTTGTGCCCTGCTTTACCTGGCCCAGGGATACGAAGTAATTGGGGCCTATGCCAACTGCCTGGAAGCCGCTGAACAAGTAAAAACATTGAACCCGGACATTATTTTAATGGACATTGATATGCCCGGTATGAACGGCATTGAGGCCGTTAAAAAGATACGCACCTTTAATAACCAGGTTCAAATTATCATGCTGACGGTGTTTGAGGACAGCGAACATGTATTTAGCGCCTTATACAACGGAGCCAATGGCTACCTGCTAAAAAACCAGATAGCAGACAGGCTAATCATTTCCATTAAAGATATACTGCTGGGGGGCGCCCCCATGAGCCCGGTTATAGCGCGCATGGTGATCAGCAGCATGCGCCGCCAAACGCCCGAAAACGACTATAAACTTACCCGGCGCGAAAAAGATATTTTGCTTTCGCTATCCAGGGGCAACAGCGTAAAAATGATAGCGGCCGAATACGACCTGAGCTTAGACACGGTTAGGACCCACACCAAGCATATTTACGATAAGCTGCATGTAAACTCGCAAACCGAAGCTGTAAGCAAGGCGCTGAACGAGAAGCTGGTATAGCGTTCTTCTCACATCATCTTGGTATTTTAATTTCGTGCTGAATGAGCAAGTTTTGTGTACAAAACATGCTCCATGAAAACTACCTGTCAAACATCGGCTGCTAAAGGATTAAAAAAAACTTCTTGTGTCATCCAAATCATTGCCCTGGGCGTGTTGGCCATCCTGTTCCTGGTATCAGGCCCGGTTTACGCAGGCCCTGTAGCGAAGAATCATAAGCATAAAAAAAACAGATCACACCGCATGCACCGTGCTTTCAGCGGCGGTCCCTCTGTCAGCTATGCAACCCCGCAAACCTACACGGCCGGCAAAACCATTTCGCCGCTGGTGCCAGCATCGGCTAATATAAATTCCTTTTTTTATGGCGATATGCCAAAGGCAAATGTCAGCTTCTTTAATCTTCAAACACCCATTATCGGGCTTGATTTCACAAAGGATGCAGCGGGAAATTATTACCTAATCCAAAACACAGAGGTAGACAAGGTTGACACAGCAGGCAACGTACAAACCCTTGCCACGGGTTTCCAGGGCCTGGCAGGTATCGCGCGTGATGCTTCGGGCAACTTGTTTGTAACCGATCTGACAGGCAACCAGGTTTATGAGATAGCCGCGCGTACCAACACTAAAACCACGGTCGGCAGCGGCTTCAATGGCCCCTATGGAATTGTTTTTGATCCATCGGGCAACATGTATGTAGCGGAAACACATAATAATGATATTAAAAAAATACAGGCGGGCACCCATGCCATTACCGTATTTGCTACCGGTTTTAGCACCCCGGCCGGCATGGCATACGATGCTACCACCAACAGTATTTTTGTATGCGACTATGGCAACCAGGAAATAAAGAAAGTTCGGTTTGATGGCGGTACAACATCCGTATATTGGGTGGATAGTTTCGGAGGAAGCTTTCCGCTGCGTGTTTCGGTGGACAACAGCGGCACGATTTTTTTTATCGCATCAGGCTCACTTGATTTTTTCTACAAATTTCCCGGCGGAAATACTACGAACGAAGACGGTGAGTTTACACCGCCCAATGGCGATGCCTATAATGCAGTGTTGCCGGATGGCAAAGGGGACCTTTATGTATTGCCCAATTATGAAGCGTCCGAAATCCAAATTATTACGCCGTTTGGCGGCTATTTTGTCGATAAAAGGTTGCCTGCCGGGCTAAATTTCGACCCAAATGCCGGCAGCATCAGCGGCCTCCCGCAGGTGGCCAGCCCTTCAACAAATTATACGGTAACAGCATACCATACAGCCGATTCGCTAAATGCAGTGCCCGTGGCGGCTTCGGCAATCGTAAATATCACGGTTAATCAGCCTGCCGCACCTGCAGTTAGTTATACAACCCAAAGTTATGCCATAAATGCGCCGGTTACCAGCCCCAATGCGGCGCCTATTAGTACGGGTGGCATTGTTGGCGATTTTTCGTATCGTGCAACAGCATCGGTTATAGGCCAAGGTTTTAGCCTGCCCAATGGCGTTGCAAAAGATGCTGCGGGGAACATATATGTAGCCGACAGGGGGAACAACCTGGTAAAAAAAATAGCGCCGGGGGGTACAATAACAGCCATCGGTTCGGGTTTTAGTAAGCCCACTGGCGTAGCGGTGGATGCGGCCGGTAACGTATACGTGGCCGACAACGGCAACAACGCTGTTAAAAAGATCCCGGCAGGTGGTGGCAGTACCGTATTATGGGGTACTGGTTTTAGTACACCTTTAGGTATTGCAGTAGATGCCGCCGGTACGGTTTACGTGGCGGATAAAGGCCATAGCGCGGTAAAAAAAATATCAACCAGTGGAGTTACCACTACCGTGGCTACCGGTTTTAATGCCCCGTCTGCCGTTGCGGTAGATGCAGTCGGTGACATTTATGTTGCCGAAACAGGTACCGACGCCATTGAACTTATCCCGGCCGGCAGCAGCAGTTATCATATCGTAGCCGCCGGTATAGGCGGCCCGTTTGGGGTGGCAATTGACGCAGCCGGTATTTTGTATGTGGTAGGGCAAAGTGATCATGCGGTTTATACGATTAACCCTTCCAGCCTCGTTCCCCACCCTATCGGTTCGGAGTTTAACAGCCCGGAAGGCATAATGATAGATAATGCCGGGAATGTTTATATCGCAGATACCGGGAACAACGAAATTAGAGAGCTACAGCCGCTGGGCGGCTATTTTTTAAGTAAACCTTTGCCCGCAGGTTTAGCCTTTAACGAAAGTACCGGCGTCATTAGCGGTACGCCAACAACGTTGACCGCATCATCACCTTATACTGTCACTGCCTGGAACCCCGCAGGCAGTATAGCAGCCAACTTCAACGTCCAGGTTATCGCCAACGCTTTGCTTTCAAACCTGGCGATAAGCAGCGGGACACTTTCGCCGTCTTTTGATTATAATACCATCAGCTATTCGGTAAGCGAGCCAAATTCGGTAACCTCTGTTACGGTAACGCCAACCGTGTTTGCAGAAACGTCAACGGTTAAGGTAAATAATGTGGCGGTTTCTTCAGGCACCGCATCTGTAGCTATACCGCTCGCCGCCGGGTCTAACGCAATCAGTACAGTAGTTACCGCAGGTGATGGTACCACGACACAAACCTATAGTACCGTTGTAACCAGGGCGCCATCAGTTATCGCAACATTAAGCAGCCTGGCTGTAAGCGCGGGCACATTAAGTCCCGTGTTTAGCACAGGCACGAATACTTATACGGAAACGGTGGCCAATACCACGTCGACCATAAAAATAACGCCGACTGCAACCGATACCACAGCAACGATAACGGTAAACGGCACTGCCGTAGTGTCCGGAACAGCTTCGGGGGCTATAGCATTGGCTATCGGTAAAAATGTAATTACCACCGTGGTAACCGCGCAGGATGGTACCACTGTCCAGTCGTACACCATAAACATTACCCGGATATCTAATATAGCAACCCTTTCGGGCCTTGCCACAATTCCTGCAACCACCTTGTCACCCGTATCAGGGCCGGGTTTTAAAAATTATGTAACTACGGTAGCCAACGCTATCAGCAGCATACAGGTGCGCGCCGTTTTAACCGATACCACCGCAAGGATAAAAGTGAACGGTGTGGCCGTGGCTTCGGGAACCGCATCGCAAAGCATCCCCTTAACAGCCGGCGACAATACCATCACCGTATTGGTAACCGCCCAGGACGGTGTAACTTCCAAATCGTATATCATTACTGTAACCAGGCAGCCTTCGAGCGAGGCGCACCTGGCCAATCTTGCGCTCAGCAATGGTACGCTGACGCCGGCGTTTGCTACAAGCACTATCAGCTATTCGGCTTCGGTTGCCAACGCTATTAGCTCAATTACAGTAACGCCAATTGCAGCCGATGCAACGGCCACAATAACCGTAAACGGCACAGCAGTGGCATCCGGCGCAGCATCAGGAGCACTAACCTTAAATGTAGGCGCAAATGCCATCTCCACGGTCGTAACGGCCCAGGATGGTTCGACCACAAAAACATATACACTTACAGTAACCCGGGCGGCTTCGGCAAATGATAATTTGTCGGCCCTGAAGTTAAGCGTTGGGACATTGAGCCCGGTATTTGCCGCCGCCACTACCAGCTATACTGCCAGTGTTTCAAATGCGACGGCAAGCGTAACGGTTACGCCAACTACCGCGGATGGCAATGCAAGCGTAAAAATTAACGGTACAACGGTAGCTTCGGGCACCGCGTCGGCCGCTATTGCGCTGAGTGTTGGCCAAAACGTCATCAGCGTCGCGGTTACCGCACAGGATGGAACAACAACTAAAACATACACCATTACGGTAACCAGGGCCGCTTCTATCAACGCCAGCCTGGCCAGTATGAACCCCAATTTAACCCCGTTAAGCCCGACGTTTACACCGGCGACCACCAGCTATACCCTGAGCGTAGCCAATACGGTAGCCTCGATGACCGTAAGGCCGGTAAGCAGCGACGCCAACGCCACGATAAAAGTAAACGGCACGCCAAATGCATCCGGAACTACATCTGCGCCAATCGCACTGGCAGTTGGTTCAAACACCATCAACGTAGTGGTAACCGCCCAGGATGGCATCACGATAAAAACTTATACCGTAACCGTAACCCGCGCGGCGGGGGTTAACGTAACGCTTTCTAACCTTGCATTGAGTGCCGGAACGTTAAGCCCGGCTTTTGCCTCCGCGACAACAAGCTATACCGCCAGCGTACCTAACAGCACTGCAACAATAACGGTAACGCCGGCAACTACCGATGCCAACGCTACGATAAAAGTAAACGGAACAGTAACAGCGTCCGGAACAGCATCAGCACCGATTGCATTAGCAGTGGGTGCAAATAACATCAGTATTGTTGCACAGGATGGCGAAGCATCCAAAACCTACACCGTAACGGTGACAAGAGTACCATCAGCCAACGCTAACCTGGCTGCCATGAACCCCAGCGTAACACCGCTGAGCCCAACATTTGCCCCTGCAACTACCAGCTATACACTAAGTGTGAAAAACACGGTATCATCGATGACGGTGAAGCCAGTATCCAGCGATGCCAATGCGACGATCGCGGTAAACGGCACAGCGGTCGCATCCGGTACCGTTTCACTGCCGATCGCACTGGCCGTTGGTTCAAATGTGATCAGCGTAGTGGTTACTGCGCAGGATGGTACAACAACAAAGACTTACACGATAAATGCGACACGTGCATCAGGCGGTGCAGATAGTTTTGACCCGGGTATGATTGTAACAAAGCCAACCGGCGTAGGGGTTCAAAATTTTGAACCCCTAACCTCTGGCGACGGCATACAGGTTCATGAGGGTGTATCACCCAACGGCGATGGCATTAATGATGTTTTGCAGATCGACAATATCGGCCGGCATCCGGATAATACATTAACGATCATGAACCGAAATGGCCAGTTGATCTACGAAGCGAAAGGCTATGACAATAGTACAAAGGTATTTGATGGCCACTCCAGTAAAAACGGCCAAATGCAATTGCCCGGCACTTACTTTTATTCGCTCGACTATACCGACCAGGGCATCCGTAAACACAAAACCGGGTTTATAGTGCTCAAATATTAATTCATCATACCATCGCATCATCTACCTGAATTATTAATAATAAAATCATGAAAACTGCTTTATCTCTTTCAGCAACTTCTTATCAGCGCCTCGCAATTCATTGCAAACGAGTCATTTTGCTTTTGATTTTATTTTGTACCGGCACCAGCTTATATGCCGGAACTAAGCTACCGGGGGCGTATACGCCCGCAAAAAAAATCGCAATAAAGGCCGATGGTTTGGCGATGCGCAAACCCAACCTGCTCGTGCTGCCCACGATAAGTTATACAACCCCGCAAACTTACTATGCGGGCCAGGCCATTACGCCGCTTACGCCAACCAGCAGTGGCGTGGCAGCGCCGGGATATGGTTCAGTTACAACCTTTGCTTCAGGCTTTAGCGCTCCGTACCGCGTAGCATTTGATGCTGCGGGGAATGCCTATGTAAGCGATGGCGGGACCGGTTTTGTTGTAAAAATACCTGTTGGAGGCGGCTCGCGCGTAAACTTAGGGACGGGTATAGCATCCCCGGCCGGCGTTGCAGTGAATGCGGTCGGAACCTTTGTGTACGTGGCCGATCTTTTTGGCGGCAACGTAAAAAAAATACAGGTAAGCAATAACGCTACAACCAATATCGGTTCCGGGTTTTCCCAGCCTTATGGAGTTGCTTTGGATGCTGCGGGCAATGTTTACGTGGCCGATGCGCAGGCAACGGTGATAAAAGAAATATTAGCCGGCACTAACACGGTCGTTAGTTTGGGTTCAGGATTCAGCGGCCCTGTGGGGGTTGCAGTCGACGCCGCCAACAATGTTTATGTAGCCGACAGCGGCGATAATGCCGTAAAAAAGATAGCTGCCGGCAGCGGCACGGTTACTACGATAGGGAGCGGCTTTAGCGGCCCTTACGACGTTGCCGTTGATAACGCCGGGAATGTTTTTGTTGCCGATTTGAATAACAATAAAATTAAAGAGATACCCGCAAGCGGCGGAGCGGTGACCACTGTGCGCACCATGACTTCGCCCGAGAGCGTTACAGTAAACGGCGCCGGCGCCGTTTTTTCAGGTAGTAATAGTTCTACCAGCCCCATCGTTTCCGAGGTTAAACCCACGGGCGGATATTACATCGATAAACCGCTTCCTGCCGGCTTAAGTTTTAACACCAGTACCGGCGTGATCAGCGGAACACCAACCGCCGGCAGCCCCGCTACCACATATACTGTTACCGGTTACAATACCTCAGGCAGCGCTTCGGCAACAATAAGCATAACCGTTAACGCAAACACGCCCGACCTGTCCAACTTAACCATAAGTACCGGTACGTTAACGCCTGCTTTTAGCAGCGCGGTAACCAGCTATACCGCTGCGGTAACAAGTAACACCGCATTCTTTAGCTTAGTGCCAACTGTGGCGAACGCAGGCGCCACTATAACAGTGAACGGCGTTACCGTTGCATCCGGATCAAGTTCAGGAAGTGTGAGCATCGTTACGGGGGCAAACGTATTTACAATTGTGGTAACGGCCCCGGTTGGCGGCGCTACTAAAACATATACGCTCACCGTAAACAGGCCATCAGGTAACGATTATCTTTCCAACCTTACCATAAGTAACGGAACCCTTTCGCCGGCCTTCACGCTGGGCAACAATAATTATTCAGTAAATGTGGGTTACTTCGTAACATCGGTAACGGTAACCCCAACAGCCGACGATATTAATGCAACACTATTAGTAAATGGTTCGCCCGTAGCTTCGGGGTCGCCATCTGCCGCATTAACAATACCCGCAAACGGCCTGCTGGTAGAAGTAAAAGTTACCGCGCAGGATGGTACGAGTTACATTTATTATGTAATAAACGTAAACCGTGGGGCAGATGTGCCGGCATTAACTTACACCAGCCCGCAAACCTATCACGTGGGCACTACCATTGCGCCGTTAACGCCCACTAATCCGGGCGGGCCGCTGAAGGCTCAATCATACGGCCCCAGCCAGGTTTTTGCAAGCGGGTTAAATTTGCCCGATGGTGTAGCTGTTGATAATACTGGAAATGTATTTATAACCAGCGGCAACGCTGTAAAAGAATACCCTGCGGGCGGCGGCGCCGCAATAACCCTTGGTAGCGGCAGCTTTAGCAGCGCGTTCGGTATATGTACAGATGCTGCCGGCAATATTTACGTGGCCAACTATGGCGGCGGCGCCATTAACGAGATCAGGGCCGGTACTAACAAAGTACTTACCCTTGTGAGCGGCCTTAGCAGCCCTACGGGCGTGGCCGTTGACGCTTTGGGCTATATTTATTTTACCGAGTACAGCGGCGGCACAGTAAAAAAAATACCGCCGGGTGGCGGCACACCCGTTGTGGTAGCATCGGGTTATGCTGATGCTGAAGGACTGGCTTTGGATAATTCAGGCAATATGTACGTGGTATCCGAACTGGCCACCACCATCGCCAAAATATCCCCTATTGACGGCACAGTTACGCAAATCGGCTCGGGCCTCAATAGCCCGATCGGGATTGCGGTGGATGGTTCGGGTAACGTATATGTTGGCGACAACAATAACAATCGTGTGGTTGAATTTCCCGCAGGCACCAATACCGTTAATGTGGTGGCAACAGGATTCAATCACCCGGCGGGGGTATGTGTCGATCCTGTGGGCAATGTGTATGTGGCCAATTCCTTTTCCAGCAACGCGTACGAAGTTAAACCAACGGGTGGCGTTTTTATATGGCCATTTTTACCGGCGGGATTAAATTTTAACAATACAACAGGGGCCATCACCGGGAAGCCAACCGCGGGCGGCCTAACCACAAACTATAGTATTGCCGCTTATGACAGCCTGGGCATGGGCACTTCATCCGTTACCATAACCGTTAATCCTAACGTGCCCGTATTTAGCTACAGCACCCCTAAAACCTACCAGCCCGGCGTTGCTATTACGCCCCTGGCGCCGGTAAGCACCGGTGGCGCGGTAGCCCCGCGTAACTACAGCATTAATGGGTCAACTATGGTGGGCTCGGGCTTTGCTGGTCCTACGTCTGTAGCCTTTGATGCGGCAGGCAATATGTATGTAGGCGATTATCAGGATCACCTGGTCTATAAACTCCCGGTTGGCGGGGGCGCACCCATATCCATAGGCACCGGCTTTAGCCAGGTGTCGGGCGTGGCTGTTGATAGCCAGGGCAATGTGTTTGTGGCCGATCAGGGTCATTCGGCCTTAAAAGAGATATTAGCATCCGACGGCAGTACCATAACTATAGCCTCCGGTTTTTCTTCATTAATATATGGTATAGCCACAGATAAAAACGACAATGTGTATGTAGATAAAGGCAACGGGATGATAACCAAAATACCGCCCGGCGGAGGCGCGGGCTCCAAAGTGCCCAATGCTGTAAGCGGTTCGTTTGCGCTTGCGGTTGATGGTTCCGGCAATTTATTTGAAGTTACTAATGGTGGTGTATCCGTAACTGAGGTACATGCCGATGGCAGCCCCAATACCCTCATCGGTTCGGGGCTATCCATGCCCTATGGTATTGCTGTAGACGGCGGCGGGAATGTGTATGTAGCAGACAATGCCGCCACTTTCGATGCCATAAAAATGTTCCCTGCTGATGGCAGCGCGATGATCCTGATAGGCAAGGGCTTGGGTGTACGAACATACGGCGTGGCCGTTGACGGCTACGGCAATGTTTACATGGCAGACCAGAGCACTACTACCGGGATAACCAAAATACCGCCGGTAGGCAATTACTTTGTTAAACCCTTTTTGCCGGCGGGTTTGATACTCGACAGCAATACCGGCATCATCAGCGGTACGCCTGCGACCATTACACCGGCGGCTAACTATGTAGTTACAGGATATAATAGTTTTGGCAATGCATCGGCGACAGTGAGCATTGCCGCTGGGACACCCGGTGTTAACGCCAATCTTTCAGCCTTAAAGCTAAGTGTGGGGACATTAGCCCCGGTATTCTCTACGGCAACTACCAGTTACAGCGCAACGGTTGCCAATGCGACCGCCAGCATAACCGTAACACCAACCACCACCGATCCTAACGCAACGGTTAAAGTAAACGGCACAACAGTTGTTTCGGGTACTGCGTCCGGTCCGGTAGCATTAAACGTGGGACAGAATATAATTACTACTGTAGTAACCGCGCAAAACGGCACAACTACCAAAAGCTATACGGTGACAGTAACCAGGTCGCCGTCGGTTAACGCCAGCCTGGCCAGCATGAACCCAAGTATAACGCCGCTCAGCCCTACATTTACCCCCGCAACTACCGGCTATACGTTAAGCGTTGCCAACACAGTGGCATCGATGACGGTAAAACCCATCACCAGCGATGCTAATGCTACGATTAAGGTAAACGGCATAACACTGGGATCGGGAACAATCTCGGCGCCGATTGCATTGGCCGAAGGCGCTCAAACCGTCATCAGCGTTGTAGTTACTGCACAGGATGGTACAACAACCAAAACATATACCATAACGGTAACCAGGGCAGCTTCGGCCGTCGCTACCCTTTCAAATATCAAACTCAGCACGGGTGCACTCAGCCCGGCGTTTGCAACCGGTACCGTTAACTATACAGCCAGTGTGCCAAACACCGTTACAAGTGTTACGCTGACGCCAACCACCACCGATGCTAATGCCACGGTGACCGTAAACGGGGCGACTGTGGCTTCAGGCACGGCGTCGGGCGCCATAGCCCTGGTGGTGGGCGCCAATAAGATCACCACCATAATAACCGCACAAAACGGCACCACCACAAAAACGTACACGGTAACAGTAAACAGGTCGCCATCGGTTAACGCCAACCTGGCGAGCATGGGGCCAAGCGTAACACCGCTTAGCCCGACGTTTACCCCCGCAACCACCAGCTACACGCTCGCTGTAAAAAATACGGTAACATCCATGACTGTAAAACCAGTAACCAGCGATGCGAACGCCACCATAAAAGTAAACGGCGCGATGGTAGTTTCAGGAACAGTTTCGCAGGCGATTGCCCTCGCGGTAGGGGCAAATGTGATCAGCGTAGTAGTAACTGCGCAGGATGGAACAACGACAAAAACATATACTATAAATGCGACAAGGGCGTCTGGCGGCGCCGATAGCTACGATACAGGTATTAGCGTCACTAAGCCAATCGAAACAGTCGCCATTGCCGAAGACGGCATAGCCGTACACCCCGCCATATCACCTAACGGAGACGGCCTAAACGATTTTCTGCAGATCGACAACATCAGCCAGTATCCCGAAAATAAGCTCACGATCATGAACCGTAACGGGCAATTGATCTATGAAGCAAAAGGCTACGACAATAGCTCAAAAACCTTCGATGGGCACAGCAGCAAAAATGGTCAGATGCAATTGCCGGGGACATATTTTTATTCATTGGATTATACGGTAAACAACGTCACCAAGCATAAGACAGGGTTCATTGTGCTGAAATACTAGTTAATTAGAGGTTAGGCTCATCGCCGGCCAACTAATCTCCAACCTCTAATCTCTAATCTCCACTTTATTATTAATTAAATTTGCCTATTTTTATTATCCGGTAGCGCGGATGAAACAAAGACAGCATCATTTAAATAAAACGTATTCGGATAGCAGGCAAACACCTGCCCGGGTTTGTGTAACGGGTCCGCGGCTTATTTGCTATATTCTGTTTTTTACTGCCGTTTGCTGCATTCCTTTGTTATCACCGGCTCAAAATTCAATCGTCGTAAAGCCGGTCACTCTTCCGCAACCGTTTGATCATTCCGAGATCAAAAACATGATGCTGGATAACAACGGTTTCCTGTGGTTTGTTACCAACCAGGGCATCTGGCGTTTTGATGGCACCGATGTGCAGCCTGTTGATATTCATGACCCGGCGCTGCCGCAAAATTCTGTGCCTGGGAATATTTATCACTACCGCAATTACCTGTTTTTTTTGATCACGGACCTTCCGACCGCGTCGTACAGGATACTGTATTATGACATTGAAAAAAAGCGCGTGACACAAGTTAAAATGCCGGGGAAGCCCTCGAAGTTTAATATTGACCCTGACGGTGCGCTAATATTTGTCACTGCTGACGGTACTTTCTGGAGGTTCACCGCAAATGCCGGTCTTAGAGTAACTGCCAGGTTCTACAATCTGCCCGGCTGGATAAAAGGGCGAAAACTCGAAAATTACACCATCGACAAAAACGGTGACGTCTATATCTTTTTGCATGAAAAAGTTGGCCTGGTAGGTAAAATAGGCATAACCTGGAGCAACAAGGTTGACAGCGTTGAAAAAATTACTTATGTAGACAGGGCTTATTGTACCGCAAAATATATCGTCGCCATGTATAACAATGGTTTGGTGGTATATGATAAAACAAACCTGCAAAAAGTGTATGAGTATGTGGGGCCGGGGTACCAACTGTCGCTGCCTTCAAAAGATGGGATGCTGCCTGTTAAACTTGAAGTTAAGGATTTGCGGACTGGTGACCCGGCGCCTGTTCCGGGAACCGGCAGATATTGGGCAGGAACAGACAAAGGGATCATCGAGGTACAGCCGTCGGAAGCGATGCCTTTTGAAACCGCCAGGCAGCAGCAGGTTATCGATTTCTTTAAAAATAAGAGCATCAGGTGTATTTACAGGACGCCTAATAACAAGCTCTATGTGGGGACCTACCAGGGCTTTTTTGTTTTCGATGGCAGCGCCTTTAAAAAGATCACTCAATATGTGGGCTATACCATTGAACCGGTAAACAAGGATGAATTACTGGTGGGTATGGAAGGCGGTACAGGCTTTTTTTTAGTGGATACACGCACAGATATTGGCCGCCTGAACCCCGGGGATAGCCCGGTTTTCACCACCAAAATATTAAACAACGGACACGGGTATTACACAGGTTCGTACAATAATGTAATGAATAGTTTAACGCCGCTGTCGAACGGCGATTATAAAGTTTCGATCCTGCTGCGCGACCCGAGGTTTGGTTCGACAAAGGACCTAAAATTTATTAACGGACAATTGTGGATAGCCTGCCAGGGCGGGTTATTTAAGCTTGCTAAAAACGGGAAAGCGCAGAAAATTTACCCGGCCGGCGCCAGGGCTTTGCAATGTTATGCTATACAAGAAAACAATGGCGGGATATGGGTAGGCACCAATGGTGAAGGCCTGGTTAAGATCGATACCAATGGCAGGGTAATGAAGCAGTTGCATTTTACCGACGGGCTTGCAGGCGAGTATGTTTATTCGCTGCTTATTATTAATAAATTGTTGATAGCCGGCACCAGCGGCGGCGTTAGTGTGTTCGACCTGGCGTCCATGCAGGCCTTAAATTTACCGGAAGCCGCGCCGTACAATGGCTCTTTGTCACAGGAATTTAATCATTCCGCGATGTTTTATGATACTGCGAAACGCCAGGTGGTGATGGGCGGTACGCAGGGGCTTGCGATACTTGATGCGGATTATTTGGGATCGCATACCGGAAATATGAATGACCAGGTGCGGCTATCGTACATCAAAAAAAGCAGTAATGCCACCCAGAAACCCGATATAGACCTTTTTGCATCACTGGATAAAGAGATCACCATTTTGCCGCAAACCACTTACACCGGGCTTAAATTTTCCGGGCCAATGCGGCAGCAATTTGTACTTTTCCGCATAAAGGAGCTCGATGATCACTGGCATCAAACCAAACTATCCGACGAAATATCGCTCTATGCGATACCGCCCGGCAGCTATACCGTTGAGGCCCGTTTTCCCTCGGTAACAAATCCAAAATATTGGTTCAGGGAACAGCTGGTTATCGTTCCGCGATTTTATCAAACATTGCTGTTTAAAATCGCCGTGGCACTGTTTATCGCTTTAATTATATACCTGGCCTGGCGCTACAATGCCAACAAGATAAGGCAGGAACAACAAATGCGCACCGCGATTGCCAGTGATCTGCACGATGAGATCGGCAGTACGCTTACCCGCATATCCATTAACAGTGAATTGCTGACCATGGGCGAAAGTGCGGACAAAGAAGCACTCGAAATTATATCTAACGATAGCAAAAAAGCCATTTCTTCCATTTCGGACATCATCTGGTCGGTCGATGCGCGCAATGATAATAAAGAGGACCTGGTGCTGCGGATGAAGGATCATGCCCACAAAATGCTGGAAGATATTGCCGAGGTGCATTATTCGGTAAAAGGCTTATCATCAACCGCCAATATCCCCCAATCGCTCCGACAAAACATCTACCTTATTTTTAAGGAGGCTATTAACAATATCATCCGCCATAACGTTTCGCCCGAAGTTTGGATAAACATCGAAAACAGCCATGATGGCTTTACCATGGAGATAAAAAACACCATTCAGCACAAAAAAGGCACCGGCTATAAAGGCCAGGGCTTGAAGAATATGGAAATGCGCGCCAAGCGAATAAACGCCATTATAAAGGTGACCGAAACAGAGGGGGTTTTCTCTGTAACACTTCGGATGAAGGAATGGAAATGAGGGATGAGTAGCAGTGGCAGTAGCAGTAGCAGTTCGCACGACGAAAATATGGCTGCCACTTAAAAACTGCCACTGCTACTAAAAAAAGCATCCCCCAAAAGGGGCATAGGTTTATATTTTTTTTATATAGATTTTTGTTAAATGTTCAAGGTTTCGATCGTAGAAGATGACGTTTCCATCCGTAACGGGATCATCCGCTTTATAAAAATGCAGGAGGAATTCCGCTTTATACAAAGCTATGGCAGTGTGGAAGAATACCTTGCCGGCGCTGACGAAGCGCCTGACGTTTTACTGCTTGATATTGAGCTTCCGGGCATGACGGGCCTGGAGGGTTTGTTTCATATCAAAAAAAAGCATCCGGATACGGAAATATTGATGTTAACGGTTTACGAAGACAAGGAACGGATATTTAAAGCGCTGCAAGCCGGCGCCGGGGGGTATCTGCTAAAAAATACGTCGCTGCCAAAAATCCGGTCGGCTATACTCGAAGCGCTGGACGGCGGGGCGCCCATGAGCCCGCTGATCGCCAAAAAAGTGCTTTCATTTTTCGCCAAAGAACCCGAGCAACCCGGTTCAACGTCCGAAGAACAGCTAACCGCCCGCGAGATTGAAGTGGCGCGATCGCTCATCGACGGTAATACCTACAAGCAGGTGGCCTATTACCTGCACATCTCGCCGGGCACCGTAAAACAGCATATTAAAAATATCTACAGGAAGCTGGAGGTGAACAGCCGCGTGCAGTTGATTAAAGAGTTTAATAAAGTCTCCTGATTAAATTAAGGAAATCGTGGAGACGCGATGCTTCGCGTCTACCGCAGACAGGTAAACGAGCGCCTTTTTACCAATCCCACTTGTCAGCGGAAATTTGTTCGCCGCCTATCAATGGGAGACGCGATGCATCGCGTCTCTACAAGGAGACATCAAAATATTCATCCCTAAACCTTTTCAAACGGCAGCAATGCCGTTTTTTTTATATCCTAAAATCCGCAAATAAGAGTGTTTCCCCTCACCCGCAATATATCCCAAAGGTGGTATGGACGCGCGTACGAATGCCTTTTACTTTTGGTAAACAGGCAATTGGTGTTTTTTTTCTGCGTGGAGATGGGTTAATTTTAGTGAGGCGAGCGTAAAAATACCAATTGCCTTTTCACAATTAATCTTCCCTGTTATGAAAAAAGTATTTACAAACACCTGTTACTGTATTGCAGTAATTATTGTTGTTTTCGGGACGGCCTTCTCTGCCCGCGCGCAGTTTACCTTAACTACAGTTGGCCCGCCCGCCACACAGGCAAGCGGCATAAGTATCTCTTTTACCGGGGTATCCTCAACGTTCATCAGGTGGACCGGGGGCAGCGGCAACGGCGAGACGGTATTTGTTGAAGCCGGCACTACCGGCACGCCGACTATAACCAACGGGACCACCTATAACGCCGGCGCACAGTTTGGAGCTGGCTCAACGGCGGGAAGCGGCTGGTATTGCGTTTATAACGGCACGGGAACATCTGTTACCGTAAGCGGCCTCCAGCCTGAAACTGCTTATACTGTAATGATAGTTGAACACAATGGGCAAAATTACCTCACCACAGCCGTTCCCGGGAGCAACACTAATAGTTTTACAACTGAAAGCTATACCATAGTAACAACTTCCGACCCTTCGGCATTAACAAGCATAGCCGGTAATGCGGTGCCGGTAACATCTTTTAATTTCACCTGTACAAATATCAATACCCTGATTGCTGACGCACCGGCAGGGTTTGACATCAGCTTTGATAACAGTAACTGGTCCGGCCAGGGAGGGCAGATAGCACTAAACCTCGGTATAAACCTGCCCGGCTACCCACTCATCACCAACAGGACGATTTACGTAAGGCTCGACGCGGCCGATATCGCCGGCAACTATTCGGGCAATATTATATTGAAGGACGGGTCTGGCATCCTTACTGTGAACGAAGCCATGCCCTCAAGCACGGTATTACCCAATACGCCAACAACGGTTAATTCCATTACCGCTGCAAATACGTATTCAAATAGTGATGCTATTCAATATGCCGTAAACTTTGGCTCAACGGTAATTGGTTTAACGCCCTCCAATTTCACATTAACAACTATCGGGATGGTCAGCGGCGCAAGCGTAAGTTCGGTAAGCGGCTCCGGCTCCAGCTATACCGTAACGGTAAATACCGGCGCGGGGGATGGCGCAATCGGCTTAAACCTTGATAATAATACCGGTTTTGGGCCTACTATAAGCACCAGCCTACCATTTGACGGCGAAACGACCACTATTGATAAAACCCCGCCCACCATTAGCATCAGTTCACCATCGGTCAATTCGATCATACCCGGATCAGGCTCTGTAACCTATACAGTAACTTATGCGGATGCGAACTTTAATACCAGCACGTTGTCCGTCCCAGATGTTACCTTAAATGCCACCGGAATGGTCACAGGTACGGTAACGCTAACTGGTTCGGGGACTAGGTATACGGTAACCATTTCAAACATCGACGGAAACGGCACATTGGGTATTTCCATCGATGCCGGTACCGCCACGGACCTGGCCGGCAATTTAGCGCCGGCATCCGACCGATCGGCCACCTTTATGGTTAGCGAGCCGGTTATTTTCGCCATGGGCAAACTTTCACCGCTAAGCGCAATCGTTGGGTCAGCATCTTCATCGGAAAGCTTTGATGTATCAGGCTTAAACTTAACCGGCGATATTACGGTTACTGCGCCGGCAGGCTTTGACGTAAGCCCCGATAACAGCACCTGGTCGGGTTCGGGTGGCTCTTTTATCCTTACACCGGTCTCGGGCGCTATATCTGCAACCGTTTATACACAACTCGACGCGGGCGATGCAACCGGCGACTACTCGGGCAATATTGCTTTAACCGGCGGCGGCGCGAGTGAGGCAGACATGCTTGTACCTCCCAGCACGATATCCCCGCCAAATACCACGGTTAGCTCAATTACCTACAATGGTGCAAACCCCACCGGGGCCTCTGATCTTTACTATACGCTCACCTTTGCAGCGCCCGTCGCCGGCTTAACAACCAACAATTTTACCATTTTCACTACCGGCACCGCGGGCGGAAACATCAGCAATATAACAGGCTCCGGTACCACGTTTACCATTGACGTGGGCAGCATATACGGCATAGGCACGCTCACTTTAAACTTCGACAATACAGCAGGGCTAACGCCGGGTTTGGATACCATGCTTCCTTATTCAGCGTCGACCGTTACTATAAACAGCGCGGTGCCGCCGCCGCCTGCCATTTCCCTCACAGGTATGCCTATGCCGTTAAGTACGCCAAGTGGTACCCCGTCGGTATCAACCAGTTTTGATATTACCGGTTCAAATTTAACAGGTAATATAACGGTTACCGCCCCTTCAGGTTTTGATGTGAGCGCTGACAACAGCACCTGGACAGGTCCCGGGGGGTCTTATATCATTACACCCACTTCCGGCGATATAACGGCAACCCCCGTTTACGTAAGACTTGATGCGGCGGATGCGCCAAACCCTTATCCGGGCGCTGTTACCATTACCGGCGGTGGCGCCAGCGTGGCAATTATGCCATTGCCCACCGGTATGGTATTTCCAGGTTTGCCCTCCAATACCGTTACTTCCATTATGCCGGCCATTACCTATACCAATGCAGGCTCGGTACAGTTTGCGGTAAACTTTGGCACGCAAGTTATGGGATTGAGCCCTATGAATTTTATGGTGCCGACGACCGGGATGATAGGGGGAGCCTTCGTAACCTCGGTAAACGGAATGGGATCAAGTTATACCGTAACCGTAAATACCGGCATGGGTGATGGTACGATAGGCTTAAACCTTTTCAATTATGTGGGTATGATGCCCTTCATTGCCAATACTCCTTTTGCAGGAGGGATTGTTACCATAGACAGAACGCCGCCGACAGTTTCCATAAGCGCCCCTTCGGTTTCATCGATAGGCGCCGGTTCAGGCTCAGTATCCTATTTGGTGACCTATGCGGATGCCAACTTTAGTACCAGCAATCTCACCAATTCCGGCATCATTCTCAACGCGAGCGGAACAGCCAGCGGCACAGTAAGCGTTAGCGGATCAGGCAGCTCTTATACCGTTACCGTTACCGGCATTACCGGCTTAGGCACTTTAGGTATTTCGGTGGGAGCGGGCTATGCCAGCGATCTTGCGGGCAATATTGATACGGGTGCAGGACCTTCGTCAACCTTTAATGTGGTACCATCCTCCGATGCCACCCTGTCAAACCTAAAGTTAAGCAGTGGCACGTTAAGTCCTGTATTCAGCCCCGGGCTCACCAGCTATACCGCCGGCGCGCCTAATTCAGCCAGCACCATCACGGTAACCGCAACGCCCAATAATGCAGGTGCTACATGGATAACCACGGTTAACGGCACCCCGGCAAGCGGCCCGGCGCCGTTGAATCCGGGAATGAACACTATCAGTGTAACGGTAACCGCGGCTGACGGCACCACCACCAATGCCTATTCGGTAACCGTAACCCGCGTACCATCAGAAAATGCTTTCCTGGCGGGCGTCAACCCAAGTGTGGGCCACTTGTCGCCGGCCTTTACGCAGGCAAATACCAGCTATACCTTAAGCGTCAGCAATTCTACCGCGTCAATCACGGTAAAACCGGTTAGCACCGATCCGAATGCGACGATAAAAGTAAACGGATCAACGACTGCGTCCGGGACTATCTCTATACCCGTGACATTGGCTGAAGGCACACAAACGCCTGTTAGCATCGTAGTAACAGCGCCGAATGGCAACACCAAAAAAACCTATACGATAACAGTGACCCGGGCTCCATCTGCCAATGCTGCCCTTTCGTCAATCAAACTCAGCGCCGGCACGTTAAAACCGGCGTATAATCCGGCCAACATCACCTATAGCACAAGTATCAACAATGTCACTTCAACCATAGCAGTAACCCCAACAGCTATCGACCCCAATGCGACGATAACCGTAAACGGCTCGCCTGTAGCATCGGGCTCAACGTTTACCTTTAACAACTTAGGGGCAGGAGATAATACACTAAGCATAGCGGTAACCGCGCAGGACGGCAGTACTAAAAAGACATATACGCTAATGGTAACCAGGGCCTTATCCGAAAATGCCTTCCTGGCCAGCGTGAGCCCCAGCATCAGGCCATTAACGCCGGTTTTTAAACCGGGTGTCTACACTTATGCATTAGATGCACCATTCGCAACATCATCGATGACCTTAACGCCGGTAACAGCCGAGCCCAATGCAACGCTCATGATCAATGAAAGGCCGGTTGCGTCAGGAACAGCCTTCGGATTGTTTCTAAATGTTGGGCCAAATACCATCAATATAAAAGTAACGGCACAGGACGGCGTAACCATTAAAACCTATATCATGACGGTAACCCGGGCCCTGCCTGCTGAATTTAATACGGTTTACCAGCCCGTTAGTGTGGAGAAACCAATCATAACCCCCGCTCTGGCCGAAGACGGCATCGTCATCCACCAGGGCATATCACCCAATGGTGACGGCATAAACGATTACCTGCAGATCGACAATATCAGCCAATACCCCGAAAACAAACTATCGATCATGAACCGGAACGGGCAGTTGGTTTACGAAGCAAAAGGTTATGACAATAGTTCGAAGACATTCGATGGGCACAGCAACAAAAATGGGCAGATGCAATTACCCGGCACCTATTTCTATCAACTGGAATATACAATAAACGGTATTACTAAACATAAAACCGGGTTTGTTGTGCTGAAGTATTAGCGTAGGGCATACTAAATACCCCATTCTTACCCTCAAAATATCCCATAAGGGGTATGGACGCGCGTTTCATCCGCCGGTAATTTTGTTATAAATAGTTATTAGTGCTTTTATTGCCGGGAATCAGTTAATAGTCGGGTAGCGCGATAAAACACTTATAACTTATTCACAAACATTAACCCGTCTGCTATGAAAAATCTTTACGCTGCTTTCTGCAAAAAAAATGCAAAATCCTATTGCCTGTCAATTGCTTTGCTGGCTACCCTTGCGGTCATTGTTACACCAGGCCATTTATTTGCGCAGGCGCCAACGGTTAGTTACCCGAGCCAGGCAACTTATATTGGCATCCCCGTTCAATTGGCGCCAACCGCAAGCGGTGTGGCAGCGCCGGGGTATGGCAGCGCAACGGTAGCGGCGTACCTAACCAATGCCTACGGTGTTGCCTATGATCAGCATGGCGGCAATATATATACATCAGGGTATACCGAATTCGAAACGCAATTCGGTTTGGAACCTGGCCATACGTTATATCGGGTTCCGCAAGATGGCACCGGCCGTGGTGTTCAAGTTGGCAATTTAACTAACGCATCGGGGGTAGCTGCTGATAAGTCGGGTAATGTGTGGGTGTCTGATGTAATTGCCAAAGCGGTTTACAAGGTGCCATACGGAAGCAACACCATGACAATGGTAGCATCGGGCTTCAACAATCCCCAGGGTTTAGCAGTAGATGCTTCGGGCAATGTATATGTAGCCGACAGAGGGTACGCGGCTTTAGAAAAAATACCCGCCGCAGGCGGCGCATGGACGACGGTGATATCCGGCCTTAGCGGCACCAACGCCGTAACGCTGGACGCTGCCGGTAATATTTTTATAGCGGCCGACGGGGGAGTATACCGGGTACCGGCCGGCGGCTCGAGTGCATCGCTCTATTTTTCCTCTATTGCACCCGTGGGCGTGGCGGTTGATCCCTCCGGCTCACTGTACGTGGCCGATGCAAATGCACAAAGGATCACCAAACTCCAGGCAACAGGCGGCACTGTCGTGTTTCCGGTCGATCAGGCCAACTGCATTGCCTTAGACCCCTCGGGCGCTGTCTATTGCGGTCGTGGAAATGGTGGTTATATAAACGAATATAAGTTAACAGGCGGGTACTATTTGGCAACGCCTTTACCCGCGGGCCTGAGTTTCTCCAATTCAACCGGTGTTGTCAGCGGCACGCCATCAACAGTGACTGCCGCTCAATCTTACCAGGTTTATGCCTATAACGCTACGGGCGCTACTCCAACGGGCTTTGGTTTAGCGGTTGCCAATCCTCCCCTGCCTGTCATAAGCTACGCCAGCCCGCAAACCTATACCCCAGGCGCCACCATCGCGCCTTTGGCCCCGGCAAGCAATTACGTTGCCCCGGTTGCCTACAAAGGCAACCCGGTTACCGTAGGTTCGGGTATTGTTAATCCGGTCGGCGTGGCAACCGACTCGCAGGGGAATGTTTATATAGCCGACGACGCCGCCTCAGTGAACGGCACTTCGGGCCGGGTATATATGGAAGCGGCTAGTGGCGGCGGGCAGTCTATACTTGTAGACAACCTCAGCGACCCCACCAACGTTGCCACAGATGCCGCCGGAGACCTGTTTATCTCCGACACCGGCCTAATACAAATATTAGAAGTACCGGCGGGCACATCAAATGCTACTAACGAAAGCCCGGAATTATCAGCTATAGGTCCCGTTGCATCGGATGGGGTCGGTAATGTTTACACCTTTGCACCGGGCGACCACACCATTTATAAGCTTCCGTCTGATCTCTCGGGCGAATCGGCTTTTGCATCGGGGCTTAATTCTCCGGCGGGAATTGCGGCAGACATCGCCGGCAATGTTTACGTAAGTGATGCCGGGAACAATAATATCGTCAAATTTAATCCCGATGGCAGCAGTGCCGGCGTATTGGCATCGGTTCAAAATCCCGGTCCCATTACAATTGATGCTGGTGGCAATTTGTATGTGGTGACTTCTGCGGGTAACCTTTACACCATAACTGCTGGCACCACTACAGCTTTGCAGATCGGTTCCGGCCTTACCAATGCATCCAGCCTGGCTATAGATGGCAAAGGGAATATTTATTATACGGATATAAACAACCTGGCAGTAAAAAAGATAAGCCCTTCCGGCGGATATTTTTTAAGTTCCCCGTTGCCGTTGGGCTTAACTTTTTCCAATACTACGGGAATTATAACCGGCACGCCAACCGCGGCAAACGCTGGAAATTATGGCATTACCGCATACAACATTACCGGCGGTACTACGGCAAATCTAAATCTCGGAATTATTACGCTCGCCGTCAGTTACAACGGCCCTGACACGTACACGCTCGGCGCAGCTATTACACCACTTGCCCCGGCAAGCAGTGGTGTGGCAGCCCCCGGCTATAGCAGCAGCCCGGTTGCCATAGGCGCCGGGTTCAAATTTCCGACCGGGGTGGCAGTTGATGCCGCGGGCAATGTGTACGTGGCGGATGAAAACAAAAATGCGGTATATAAGATTCCCGTAGCCGGCGGCGGACCTGTTCCGGTAGGCTCAGGGTTTATTTCGCCGAATGGCGTGGCGGTAGACGCCGCTGGGAACGTATTTATTGCCGATGGGGGCAATAACGCCGTAAAAGAGATACCGGAGGGCACCCGCACAATTGTTACTTTAGGCTCCGGCTTCCAAAACCCGGTCAGTGTGGCGGTAGACGCTGCGGACAACGTGTATGTGGCCGACTTTGGCAACAGCGCAATAAAAAAGATTCCGGCGGGTGGCGGGGCTCCCATTACATTGGCAGCCATCTCAACCAACACCCAGGGTGTTGCGGTTGATGCCGCAGGGAATGTTTACTTTGGAACTGTTTTCGGCAACCAGGTAAAGATGATCCCGGCAGGAGGCGGTGCGCTCGTTACCCTTGGTTCGGGGTTCACGCAGCCGCGCGGAGTAGCGATTGATGCTGCCGGCAATTTATATGTGGCCGACTCAGGCAATAACGCGATCAAAGAGCTCCCTGCCGGCGGCGGCGCAGTCATTACTTTGGGTTCGGGCTTCAGCAGCCCGGAGGGGGTAGCGATAGACGCTGCCGGTAACATTTATGTGGGCGATGCGGCAAATGCAGCCGTAAAAAAAATAAAACCGGTTGGCGGCTATTTTATCAACCCGGTTTTACCAGCCGGCTTAAGTTTTGATAAAAGTACCGGAATTATCAGCGGTACGCCGACTGTAATGAGCCCGACCACCAACTATACAGTTTTCGCCTATAACTCGTCCAGCAGCGGCACCGCAGTAGTGAATATAAAAACCGTTTTACCGCAAACCATTACGTTCAACGCGCTGCCTGCAAAAACTTATGGCGATGCGGATTTTGCGCCGGGCGCTACCAGTACCGGCGGCGTGCCGGCGATCACTTATGCCAGCGATAATACGGCAGTAGCCACCATTATTAACGGCAACATCCATGTCGTGGGCGCAGGCACGGCAAATATTACCGCGTCACAAGCGGCGGCCGATTCCGCGCATTCAGCGGCCGCGGATGTTAAGCAGCAATTAACCGTAAACCAGGCCCCGCTGACCATTACAGCAGATACCTACAATATGACGCAGGGGCGATCCGTGCCCACCTTAACGGTCACTTACAGCGGTTTTGTAAATGGCGACAGCTCCGGCAGCTTAACAACATTGCCTTCAATTACTACTACGGGCACATCATCTTCGCCGCCGGGTGCCTATCCTATTACAGCAAGCGGCGCAGTCGATACAAATTATTCAATTAGTTATGTGGCGGGCACATTGAATATTACAGCCCCGTCCTCAGTTGCAACACTTGGCAACCTCCTGATCAGTGAAGGGACTTTAAGCCCGGGTTTCTCCAGCGGAACAACCGGTTATACCGCAGCCGTTGCAAATACGGTATCTTCCATCGCTGTTACACCGATCCCTAACAATCTTAATGCTGCGATAACAGTGAACGGCACAGCAGTTCCCGGCGCCACCAGGTCGGGAGAGATCAATTTAGCGGTGGGCGCCAATAACATTACTATTGTGGTAGTCGCAGAAGATGGCATTACTACCCTAACTTATACCATAATTGTAACCCGCGCCGCATCGACCGATGATAATCTTTCGGCATTAACTTTAAGCAGCGGCACTTTATCGCCTGCTTTTACGCCGGGCACTACAAATTATACCGCTACTGTACCAAACAGCGTTTCAACACTCACGCTCACCCCTGGTGTTGATGATGCCAACGCGACGGTAACCGTAAATGGCACGGCGGTAAGTTCCGGATCGGCATCAGGCGCGATAACGCTGAATGTTGGAAGTAATACGATAACCACCATCGTAACGGCGCAGGACGGCACCACAACCCAAACTTACACGGTAACGGTCACCCGCCTGGTATCTGCAAACGATAACCTGGTGAGCATTAACCCAAGCGTGGTGCCCATCAGCCCGGC
>OLLK01000303.1_pt1 | contig 40760 bp, 40 predicted proteins | sample 1604531 | NCBI WGS metagenome assembly OLLK01 (sample SAMEA104055722, study PRJEB20765) | soil metagenome | isolation source: soil | reverse complement strand
CACCATTGCACGCAGCGTGCGGGTAGCAGCCAAAGCAGCTGCTTATTATGCGCAGGGCTACAGCCAGCGCCGCATCAGTAAAAAGTTACACATTAGCCTGGGGCAGGTGAATGGATTGCTGCGGGGGACGGGAGCGAGTTGACGACTTTTCTTTGCTCCCGATATTTAACCCATCTGCGGTCGGCCTCGTTGTTGCTATCCATTTTTTGGGGCAAGGTTAAAGCTGTTTAGTCCGGGCCTTTAAAGATTACGAATTCGTAACCAACAAAGGCGCAAGACCGGCGGGCGATCATCCGAATGTGATCTTAATTAAGTTTTCGGGGATGGGTGGTGAGGGGGATTGAAATGATGCCAGTATTATATCTAATTACACTAACTTAGTGCTACTAGAAAACCAAAGCCATGCAAACTCTTTTTGATATTCTTTCCATTTGTTCAAATGTCATAACAGTCGGATTATTTATTTGGAATTTAAAGACAATTAAAATGAACCATTTACTAACCAATACATATGTAAGGGTTTTATTAGCATCCTTGTTTTTTACTGCAATCGTCTACATAGTCCCATGGAATAAAATTCATTATGGCGATGAAAAACCGCAGATAATTTATAGGGATACAACCAAGCCATTTAAGACTAACGACTCCTCTGTTGGACATAATATAGCTATTAAAGCTAAACATGGTGTAGAAACTCACGGAGTGTCGATATATGGTTTTAAGTATGGTATTGTAGCAGGTCATGCCGAGCTACCAAAAGAAGGCGCAGCAATAACAGCGGATGACAGTGCTAATCTTGACTTAAATAATACAAAAGTTTATAGTCAATCCCCCATGCAATTATACGATGATGCATATAATACAATTGGCACAACCCCAAGGCATGTAAATAATCCAATGGTTAAATATATTACAAATATCATCACGGACAAAAACTCAAATGTGTTTATAAACACATCAAGTGATGACGAGGCTAAAAATTTAGGTAATGAGATAATGACTGCTTTGTCAGAATTGAATTATCGCATTATCGCAAAAGGTACATTTGGTGTTAACGGAACCATGCCAACCAATAAAATAGAAGTTATAAAAAGCAGCAATAAAGATTACCATATTGTGGTATGCCCTATTGGTGAGTGAAAACTCCTTTATTTTTCCAGATTGCCAACCCTTGGACAGGTCAACCTCAGCGGGGCCCGAGTGCTGCAGCCGCACGGCCCCACACCGACACGCGCCTGAAAAGGAAACCAGCGGATTGCAGAATTTCTCGTTTATTAACCTTTAATTGTATATCTAATAATACTTTGTTACTACTTTTTTAACCCTTTATACCAGGCGTTGACCTCTTCTATTTCAAATGGTAAAAATTGTCTATCAGCGATATATGACACTACTTGTAGAGCAAATGCAGTCCCAAATAACATATATTGTTTGCCTGTATCGTTAATCATTTTCATTAATAATTCAAGATTTGTAATATCTTCTTTGTTGGTCGGGTATTTATTGTCGACTATTTTGTGAAATTCTGAAAAGTTAACTTGAAAACTTGACTTAAATGTACTTACATATTTGGCAGGTGGTATATCAGAATACATTTTGTAAAAGTCGTTGGATATATCTTGATAAGTGTTTTTTGACATGTCCCGTTCAAATTCCGAATCAGAATTAAAATATGTTTTCAACATATCAATGCCTTCTGGCGCTCCACCTCTCATAAAACCAGCAGCTTCCAATATTTTAGGAAACCTCTTTGTATATTCAGCGATGGTGGATGGGAGTTTGTCTTTAAGTTCACCTATCGCATTTTTTTCGATGACGGCTTGCATCTTATCTGATCTAAAAACATCAGCGACCTCTTTTTGCGCTTGGTCATTTGCGGCTTGTCGTGTTTCCGCGTCAATATTAGCCAACTGAGTTTGAGAACTTTCCTTTAAAAAGGCCATTTCCCGATCCGTCCTATCCGAAATTTCCTTTTGCTTGTCTGTTGCTTCAATTCGCATCTCAGATAGACTTTCTTTATATCTATCAATCTCATGTTCATATTCTGTCCGCATTTCTGACCTGTCTTTAAACGTCAGAAATGTTACCCAACCGCCTAATAACACTATTATTGTCGATGCTATGCCAACCGCCCATATTAAAAAAGACTTAACACTCTCGTAATGTAATTGGGATTCGGATTTTTGTGCCATTGGTTTAATGAGTTAAGAGAAAAAAAGTTTGTGATTGCCGCGGTTCTAAAAATCTTGGAGGTGCCACATGAGCCTTAATAGGTTTGCGGCTTTCTTTGTACGCAAGTTACGATTAAACGCTAAAATATTTGTTATTTTTATCCAATGGACGACCCAAAAAAACAACCTCAAAAAAACTTTGTTGTACATCATTGGAGTGTTATAAGAATCCCGCTTTGGGTTATATTGGCGCTGGCTGCGACATATTTATGGATGTTTAATCATCACGAGGAAAATTCCTTTTATTGGATATTAGTTACCTGGTTATGGTATTTGTGCTTTTTTTGGTTGTTTTTTTGTGAGTTTCTTATGTTTGAAAAACGTAAATTTTTGTAATTCCCCTGATTCTGCCGTGAGGTAAGAAATGGCCATTACGCAAAGGCGACTCGTGACCAGTCCACCTGTCCAACCCACACGCTACCCCAAACCGGACGGACACTACATATACCTTGATTCAATCCTGTACCCAATCTCATCCACTATTTCATCGGGCAAAATGGTGCCGCCTGCCAGCATCCATTCCATCTCTCCGTTCATTACCAGTATGGCAACCGGGCGGCGGTTAAAGATCACTTCGAACCAGGTATCGCGCATTACTGCGATGCAAGTCGTCGCCTTTTCGGCATAATACATCCTAAACATGGTGGTGGTATCGTCCATAAAATCAAATATAAAATATTTTTCGTGGTGTTTTGTTTGCTAATTTTATTAGTATTTTACATATTTGCGTTATGCCAACAATGTACGAAAGCCCGAAAAGAGAATTGCAGATAAAAGCTGAAAAAGCGCGGTTAAATGGGGAGTGGTTTTACAATAAGCAGTCGAAACGCTGGATCACACCCGAAGAATTTGTGCAACTGGGCGAGCTGGATTTAATTCTGTATGGCGAAAAAAGCCGGGTAACCCTTGATAGTTATTACCCCAAAGACCCGCGTGACGGGATACGGGACAGGGTAGCCTACCTTAAAAAAGCCAGCTCGGAAATGCAGGATTTTAACGACAGGGTATTTGCCTATTTTAATTTGGCAGCCCGGGAAACGAGATAATATATTATTGTTAAATTTGTTATTAAGCTGTGCTATGCAAAGTGAAGCGCCATTTGAACTTAATATTGATAGCCTGAAATTGAAGGTGACCAGCCATATTATTAACAATGCTGAAGTATTCAGGATTGTATTTTCGGATGGCCGGCCCCCGCTGGTAGTAGCGGAAACCTACATAGGTAGCAAGTTAAGCCGCCATGATTTTTGGACATCGATACCGCAAGGCAGGCAAAAGGAAGCTGCATTTTTTGGCAGGAAGATTGACGAACATTTAAAAATTAAATGATATGTGTTATTACAACGGGCAGAAAGTAACCAGGGCCGAATTTATCAGGCTGAAAGACCTGGAGCGGGCAGTAATGAATTATGATTTTTTAGACGAGGGAGTAATCAGCGGTTTCGCTGGCAAACCGGTTGCAGTGTTAGTGCCTACGGCAGACAAGACAAACTTCGAGATCGTGCAAATGGAGTGGGGTATTATTGCGCCCTTTATTCCAAACCGGCAGGAGGCCAATATTTTCAAAAGAAAGTTTACCACGTTAAATGCAAAGGTTGAAAACCTTTTTTTAAACGAGGCTGGTAAGAAATCAATGTGGGCCGATGCAGTGAAAAAGAGGCGTTGCCTGGTGCTTTCAACCGGATTCTTCGAGTGGAGGCATATTTATCGTAATCACTCAAAAACAGGCTTACCGTTAAAAACGCCTGACAAGTATCCATACTACATCAACGTTAAGGATGCGCCGTATTTTTATTTCGCCGGGATATACCAGGGCTGGACTGACCGGGAAACAGGGGAACATGTGAATACGGTTGCGGTGATAACAACCAAAGCAAACGCATTAATGGAGCAGGTGCACAATTCAAAAAAACGTATGCCTACGATATTAAACGATGAACTTGCCTGGGAATGGATGATGACTGACCTTACAGACGAACGCATCACACAAATTGCATCAACTCAATATCCTGCAATTGAAATGGAGGTTTGTACCATTGCGCCGCAATTCCAGGCCCAGCTTGATCCGACTGAACCCTACGACTATGGTGCGGAGTTGCCGGCATATGAATTGAGCCTGGAGTAAGGATGTCTGATTGTCCTAATTCTGTTCGGGGGTATTTCCGGACGGACAAAATACACATGTTACCGGCGCTTCGCATTAACGATTGCAGCGAATACCAGCCTCGCGCCTAAGGCCATTAAGGCGTATGAGCGTAAAGCGTGACCGCCGCTTCTGCCAGCGGCGGGAATGCCCATATTTTGGTAGTAGCTGTTGGCCGTGGCAGTAGCAGTTGGTAGTTGTTAATTACAGGGAGCAACGAATTAATTAACCCACGTAGCCGCCCTAATCACAAAAATAAAATCGGTGAAATCATTCTAAAATCGGTGTAACTAAGCGAAGCGACCTCATGAGCACCACTTAAAAAAACAACCAAATGCGAATAATCCAAAAAAATAAAAAAACTAATCACTAACCTCTAATCTCTAGTCACTAATCCCTACCTTTGCGGCTCAAAAAAAACGCTGCTCATGAGTCATCCTGTTCAAATTAAAAATGCTTTAATTTCAGTTTATTATAAAGATAATTTAGAGCCGATCATTTACGAATTAAACCGCCTCGGCGTTAAGATATATTCAACCGGTGGTACCGAAACTTTTATCCGTAACCTGGGCGTTAACGTGATTGCGGTTGAGGACCTTACATCGTATCCATCCATACTGGGCGGCCGGGTAAAAACCCTGCACCCGAAGGTTTTTGGCGGTATTTTGGCCCGTCGCGGGTTTGAAGGGGACGAGCAGCAGCTGGGCCAGTATGAGATACCAGAGATTGACCTGGTGATCGTCGATCTGTACCCGTTTGAAGAAACGGTAATGTCGAATGCGGAAGAGGATGACATTATTGAAAAGATAGATATTGGCGGCATTTCATTGATCCGCGCTGCGGCAAAAAACTTTAAAGATGTGGTGATCGTAGCCTCGAAAAAAGACTACAGCGAACTGGAAAATTTGCTGAAAACGCAAAACGGCGAAACCACTATTGACCAGCGCCGCAGCTTTGCACAAAAGGCGTTCAACATATCATCGCATTACGATACCAGCATATTTAAATACTTTAACCAGGAAGAGCCGATGCCGGTATTTAAGGAGAGCATACAAAGCAGCCAGGTGTTACGCTATGGCGAGAACCCGCACCAAAAAGGTGTTTTTTATGGCGACCTGGACAGGATGTTTACAAAACTGCATGGCAAGGAATTATCGTACAATAACCTGGTGGATGTTGACGCTGCTGTTGCGCTGATAGACGAATTTACCGAGCCCACTATAGCGATATTAAAGCACACCAATGCCTGCGGGATAGCGTCGCGTAATTTTATAAAGGAAGCCTGGATAGATGCCCTGGCCTGCGACCCTGTGTCGGCCTTTGGTGGGGTGATCATTGCCAATGATGAAATTGACGCGGAAACAGCTACGGAGATCAGCAAAATATTTTATGAAGTTTTGATTGCCCCGGCATTTACCGACGAGGCCATTGAAATACTAAAAGGAAAAAAGAACCGTATTATACTGGTGCGCCAGCCGGTGCAGTTGCCGGCCAAACAGTTTAAAACCCTGTTGAACGGTGTGATTGAGCAGGATAAGGATGCGGTGATTGAAGGCCCGGAGCATATGACGCCGGTAACCAAAAGGCAGCCTACGGAACATGAAATGAAGGATTTGTTTTTTGCAAATAAGGTGGTTAAGCATACCAAATCAAACACCATTGTGTTTGCCAAAAATAACCAGCTGATGGCCAGCGGGGTGGGGCAAACCTCGCGGGTCGACTCGTTAAAGCAGGCGGTGATCAAAGCTGACAGTTTTGGTTTCGACCTTAACGGTGCGGTAATGGCATCGGATGCGTTTTTCCCTTTCCCGGATTGCGTGGAGTTGGCTGCAGAGGCCGGCATCACGGCAGTTTTGCAGCCCGGGGGATCAATAAACGACAAGCTCTCTGTTGAAATGTGCGATGAGAAAAACATCTCGATGGTAACAACAGGGGTACGTCATTTTAAACATTGAAGTTAAGTTGATTAAGTTGATCGAGAGAGTGGTTGATTAAGTTGGTAAGAGTGGGCGATTAAGTCGTGGAAGTGTAAACAATCCCAACTTAATCAACTCAATCTAACATAATCAACATAATCAACTTAATACCACTTATTCAAACTATATTTATGAACTTTGCAAACATTTTTGAACAGGACACCAAATGGGTTTATTTAATTTTTTTACACAAGAGATAGCGATTGATTTAGGTACCGCAAATACCCTTATAATACATAATGATAAAGTTGTTGTTGACGAACCTTCGATAGTAGCATTTGACAGAACCACAAATAAGGTGATAGCCATTGGCCGCCAGGCTATGCAGATGGAAGGCAAAACACACGATAATATTCGAACGGTCCGCCCGCTTAAAGATGGCGTTATTGCCGACTTTAACGCAGCTGAGCACATGATCCGCGGCATGATAAAAATGATCAACCAGGGCAAGGGTTGGTTTTTTCCGTCGCTGCGTATGGTGATCTGTATCCCCTCGGGTATTACCGAAGTGGAGAAACGCGCCGTGCGCGACTCGGCCGAGATTGCCGGCGCCAAGGAGGTATACCTGATACACGAGCCAATGGCTGCAGCGGTAGGTATTGGCATTGATGTGGAAGAGCCTATGGGAAACATGATCATCGATATCGGCGGTGGTACAACCGAGATCGCGGTTATTGCACTTTCGGGTATCGTTTGCGACCAGTCGATACGTACGGCGGGCGATAATTTCGACTCAGACATCGTTCAATATATCCGCCGCCAGCATAATATCATGATCGGCGACCGTACGGCCGAGAAAGTTAAAATTGAAGTTGGAGCTGCTTTACCTGAACTGGCAGACCCACCGGCTGATTTTGCTGTACAGGGCCGCGACCTGATGACCGGTGTGCCCAAGCAGATCATGCTTTCCTACTCGGAAATTGCGCACTGCCTGGATAAATCGATATCGAAAATAGAAGAGGCGATATTAAAGGCGCTGGAAATTACGCCGCCTGAACTATCGGCTGATATCTACCAAACCGGAATATACTTAACCGGTGGCGGTGCGTTACTTCGTGGATTGGATAAACGGATTGCCGCTAAAACCAAACTGCCGGTTCACGTGGCAGAAGATCCGCTCCGCGCAGTAGTACGCGGAACCGGTACAGCCTTGAAAAATATCGGTAATTTTAAATTCTTGATGCAGTAGGTTAGAGACTAGTTAATTAGAGATTAGAGATTAGTGGTTTGGTGGTGATTTGTGGTGCATTGTAATTTCAGGGACCAATAGGTTATCAGAGAATATTTTAACGATGAATTCTTTTACTGATCTCGAAATTTGGAAGAAAGCAAGGGTTTTACGCAACAACATAACTGTTTTAGTCAAATCTTTCCCTACAGAGGAGAAATATCGACTAACCGATCAAATCATCCGATCGTCCCGGTCGATAGGAAATAATATAGCAGAAGGACACGGCAGGTTTCACTACGCTGATGCCGCTAAATTCCTGGTAAACGCCCGCGGGTCGGCTGCAGAAACAATAGATCATCTTTTTATAGCTATGGATAACAATATTATCGATGAAAAGGTATTTGAATCATTTAAATCAGATTGTGAGGAATGTATGAAAATGATAAACGGCTACATTAATTATTTAAGAAAACAGGCAGACAGTAAACCCTGAATATTAATAGACAGTTAAACTAATCTCTAATCTCAAATTAACTAATCTCTACCACCCATGCGTACGCTTTGGAGATTTATCAGCAGGTATAATGCATTTTTTTTGTTCCTGATCTTCGAGGTTGCTGCGCTTATTATTTTCGTAAAAAATAACTCTTATCAACGGGCGGAATTCATCAACTCGGCAAGCGGGGTGATCGGGCGGCTTGATGCTGAAAAGGATCAGCTTTATGGCTACCTTTCTTTAAAGGACGTTAATGATAGCCTTGCGCGGGAGAATGCTCATCTCCGTGGTTTGCTCAAAACATCGTATTACATCGATACCGCTACAAAACATAAGGTTACTGATACCGTTTACAAGCAGCAGTATGAATATATTGTTGCAAGGGTAATCAATAATTCGGTTACCCAGCCTAACAATTATCTTACTATAAATAAAGGCAGCGAGCAGGGAATAACCAAGGGGATGGGCGTGATATGCAGCAAGGGGATTGTGGGTAAAGTGATATATGTGTCGGGCCATTTTGCCCTGGTGCAGTCGTTATTGCATAAAGACTCCCAGTTTAGCGCTATGCTGGCTGATAACAAGGAGATCGGTTCAATCACGTGGAACGATGACCTCGATCCGCATAAAGGTATATTAAAAGATGTTTCGAACAATGCCCAGCCCAAACTTGGCGAATGGGTGATAACATCAGGGTACTCACTTTTCCCTGAGGGTGTGCCCGTTGGCAAGGTGAGCAGTCTGCACACTAAGGGCGGTGGTTACTCGCTCAATATGCAGGTTAGCCTTTCGGTTGACTTTAGTAAACTGGAGTATGTAAACGTTGTAGTCAACAGGTTCGGCAACGAGCAAGAGGCGCTGGAGGGCCAGAAAAAGAAGGATGAGTAGAATGATTTTGGTGAACCTTTTACGGTTTATTGCGCTGGTTTTTATACAGGTTTTTTTGCTGAAGAACCTTCCGCTGTACAATTTCCCGGTACCTTACCCTTATATCCTTTTTTTGCTGTTGCTGCCTTTCGGGGTACCAAACCTACTGTTGTTTGCACTAGCTTTTATAACCGGCCTTTCTGTTGATGCTTTTTACGACACACCAGGCCTTCACGCAGCCGCGTGCGTGATACTTGCCTTCGTCCGGATCATATTTATTAACATCACGGTATCAAAAGAAGGTTTTGACAATGAGCCTGAACCCACGCTCAGCGTTATGGGCGTCAGGTGGTTTCTTACTTATACCATAACCCTCACCCTGATACACCATTTTGTATTATTCGCGCTCGAATCCTTTAGCCTTGCCGGGCTTCCATATACTATTGGCCGTTTCCTGGCAAGTTCAATCTTTACCGTACTTTTAATGTTAATTTCGGGTTTAATATTTTTCAGAAGGAAAGAGCGGAAATGAATAGTTTTTTTGAGCGGAGGTACGTGATATCCGGAATTTTCCTGGTCATTATTTTTATCCTGTTAGCCCGGCTGTTTTACATCCAGATCATCGATCCGCGTTACGCCATTTATGCCAATGCCAACGTGCGCCGGCCGGTTATTTATAACGCCGCCCGCGGGCCTATTCTCGATCGCAATGGCAAAGTACTCGTCCAAAACGTGGCATTTTATGATATAATGGTTACGCCCAAACAGGTGAAACCGTTTGATACGGTTGAATTTTGCAAGCTCCTGGGTATCGACCGGCCCACTTTTGACAAACAATGGACCCATGCCGTTAAATACTCGTCGTACCAGGCGTCTATTTTTGAAAAGCAGATTTCGGCTACAGCCTATGCGTCTATACAAGAGCGGCTTTCTGAGTTCCCGGGTTTTTCATCTACGCCACGCTATTTGCGCACCTATCCCGATTCTGTAGGCGCCCAGTTTTTAGGCTATATCGGTGAAGTGACTGATGACAAAGTCAATCACTCGCACGGTTACTACCACCCCGGCGACCTGGTAGGTATAACTGGGGTGGAAAAGTCTTATGAAGCAGTTTTAAGAGGCCAGCGTGGTATTGAAAACTGGATGGTGGATTCGCGCAACAAGCGCAAGGGCAAATACGCCAACGGGATGTTTGACACTGCTGCAGTCGCCGGGCAGCGTTTAACCTCATCACTCGACCTGGATATACAAAAACTTGGCGAGCAACTGATGCACAATAAGGTGGGCAGCATAGTTGCCATCGAACCTTCAACCGGCGAGATACTTTGTTATGTAAGCAGTCCCACTTACAACCCCAACCTGATGGTGGGGCGTGAGCGTGGCAATAATGCGGAAAAGTTGTATGAAGACCCTTACAGCCCATTTTTTATCCGGCCTATCCAGGCTAAATATCCGCCCGGGTCGTCGTTTAAACCTTTAAGCGCTTTGATTGCTTTACAGGAGGGTATTATCACGCCCTCCACCAGTTATTATTGCCCGGGCTATTATGTTGCAGGCAACAGGCGCTTTAAATGCAACAATGGCGAAGCGCATGGCGAGGTGGATTTGAGCAGCGCTGTGGCAAAATCGTGCAACGGCTACTTTATGATGGTTTTCCAAAAAATTATGGACCGGGACGGCGCAAAAAAAACGGAGCAGACCTTTACACAATGGCGGGCGCAGGTAAATAAATTTGGCCTGGGCACAAAGCTTGACCTGGATATGCCTGGTGAAGCACGGGGCAATTTACCCACACCGCTGCATTACGACAATATTTATAAACCCGGCGGATGGCGTTCAAGCACTATCCTGTCGCTGGCAATTGGCCAGGGTGAACTTTTGGCTACGCCCTTGCAAATGGCAAACCTGGAATGTATTGTTGCCAACCATGGTTATTACTATAAACCCCACCTCATCAAGGCAATCGGCGCTGAGAACGTAATAAAGAAGGAATATTTAGCAAGGAACTACGTTGGGATCGACTCAGGCAATTTTGAACCGGTGATCAATGGGATGCAGGCGGTTGTTGAAACCGGAACAGCTATCCGGTCGAAAATTCCTGGCATTATCATGTGCGGAAAAACAGGCACGGCCCAAAATACCCATGGCGATTCGCACTCTATATTTGTAGCCTTCGCACCCCGCGACCATCCTAAAATTGCGATTGCGGTAGTGGTTGAAAACTCAGGCGAGGGCGCACACTGGGCTGCACCGATAGCGAGTTTCATCGTCGAAAAATATTTAAAAGGCAGTATTTCTCCACGGGAGTATATAAACCCTGATTATTTTATGAATGCCAATAAGCTGCCGGATATTTCTACCTATATCATCAAAACCAAACCAAAGCCGGCGGCAGCTGATTCATCAAAAAAACAAAAAAAAGATAGTGCAAATAAAACCAAAGTGCTAAAAACAGCCCTTAACAATAAGCGAGGGGTGCCACCGGGTAAATCATTAACTGTTAAAGCCAATAGCAAATAGGATGAATAACCAGCGCAGTTTCTTTTTTAACGTGGATTGGGTAACGGTGTTTATTTACCTGGCGCTGTGCGCAATCGGCTGGTTCAACATCCATTCAGCGGTTTTAGACGACAGGTATCGCGGGATATTGGATTTTAAAACAGATTACAGTAAACAGTTTTGGTTTATCGTCGCCTCGATTGTTGTGGCAATTATTGTTTTGCTGCTCGAGAGCAGGTTCATCACAGCGCTTGCCCCTGGCTTTTACGGCGTTACCATCTTACTGCTGATGTTGGTGCTTGTTGTAGGGCGAAACGTGGGTGGCAACCGGGCCTGGATATCGTTGGGTGCGGGAGTTCGCCTGCAGCCGGCGGAGTTCGCGAAATTTACTACCTGCTTACTGCTGGCGCGCTATTTAAGCTCGGTTAACGTCCGTATAGCTGAATTACGCTCATTTCTGATTACCATGGCAATTATCGGCGCACCTATGCTGTTGATCTTGCTGCAGCCGGACGTTGGATCCATCCTGGTTTTTTACTCTTTCATATTTGTTTTATACCGCGAAGGACTTTCGCCATATTTCCTGATCATCAGCCTGTTATTTATTACGCTGTTTTTAACATCGATTTTGTTCCCGCCGTTATCGGTCATTGGCGTTATGACCGTCGTTGCTATATTAATTATTTTACTTTTCCGAAAAAATCGGCGATTCGTAACGACGATGGTTGCCGGCCTGGCTATTTGTATCGCGTTTGTTTTCAGCGTAAAGTTTATTTATAACCATGTGCTGGAGCCACATCAAAAGGTGCGCATCGATATTGTGCTGGGCATAAAAAACGACCCCCGCGGCCAGGGCTACAACGTAAACCAGTCAAAGATCGCCATAGGCTCGGGGAAGCTTTGGGGTAAAGGTTACCTGCATGGTACCCAAACCAAATATTCGTTTGTGCCGGCGCAAAGCACCGATTTTATTTTTTGCACAGTAGGAGAGGAGTGGGGATTTGCAGGCTCGATGGTTGTGCTGGGGCTCTATGCCGCTCTTATTTTACGTTTGATATTCCTCGCGGAGCGACAGCGATCGCCGTTCTCACGCATTTACGGTTACGGCGCTGCATCCATCATATTCTTTCACGTCATGATCAATATCGCCACCACAATTGGCCTTGCACCAGTTATCGGCATCCCGCTGCCCATGATCAGCTATGGCGGCTCATCATTGATCAGCTTCACCCTCCTTATTTTTGTGCTTGTAAAGTTGGATTCGAACAGGATGGGTATCGTTTAGTGGCAGTTTTTAGTGGCAGTAGCAGTAAGGTTTGACTGCTACTGCTACTGCCACTGCCACTTCAGTACACTGCTAAGCATACCGTCTCTTCAGCAGCGCATAGAATTTCTCAACTGTAGCTGGTTTGCTTTCCCAGTTATTTTTGGTAACGTAGTTTGTTTTCAAAAATCTTGCTGCTTCATCAAAAGTATTAAAGCGGTTGAGGATTTCTATTGCTTCGCTATAAGCCAAATTATACCCGTTGAACAGATCCTTTACATACAACAATTTATCATTTAGGGTAATGGCCAGTTTAATGTCGCTAATCGGTTTTATGCTGAGTTGTTCCGTACGGCTGAGATTGTTTTCAGCGGCTTGCGACATCTTTTGGTTGATGGTCAATACTTCTTCTTCCGTGGCCACCGAAGGGGCTTCAGTGGCAATTTTGGTTCCTTGCGCTGGCTCTTCATTAACAACCTCTTCTGCTGCAGTGATCGTTTTTTTCTTTTTCGATTCTTTTACGGATTCGGCCTCACTTTCAATTGGCTCATCCTCATCGTATATCATCGCCTCGTCCAAAATCAGTTCGTGGCGTATGGTTTCCGGTTCTTCACGAATGAAGGAATAAGTGTCGGCTGGCGCAGCCGGTTCCAGATCGATTTCAGGCACAGGTTTGTCTTCGGCCTTCTCGCTGTTTGCGATCTCCAATTCTACAGGTTTAGGTGATTCTTTCGCGACTTTTTGTTCTGTTTTTTCAGCGCCGTGCTTCATTTGCTGCACTACAGGCTCAAAATACCTGGGTTCTTGAACCGGTTCCTGTGTTTTGGCAGGTTTTTCAGGCTTTTCCACTTTTTCCTCTTTCTCCGGTTTTTCAGTTTTTTCGACGGTCCGTTTGCCAGCCTGGCTTTGCAGGTTCAGCTTACATAAAACCTCGATATGGTCGGTCAAAAAGTGGGCGTTGGCAGCAAAAAGTTCTAGTTCAAGATCGTTTAACTCTTCGTTAACAGTCTTTAAATAGTCGTATTGTTCGCTTAGTTCCTGTATAATTCCACCTATCTTTTTAAATACTTCCTTTTGCTTCATATCGCGATGTTAGAAAAATGCCAAATCAAAAATAAGATTAAATTCTGATATTTGGCCTTTGGTCATTAGTCGTTGGTCAATGGTTATTGGTATTAGCGTTGGTCATCGGTAGTTTGCATTTAACGCAATAACCTTGCTTTGATTATCAGTATATCAACTAATGGCAATTTTTTTTACTAATGATCAATGACCAATGGCTAATGACTAAATGATAAACGAAGAGGTTTTTAAGCGTAAAAGTGAGCTTGGCGGAAGCATTGAGGTGGTTTGTGGATCGATGTTTTCGGGAAAGACAGAAGAATTGATCAGGCGTTTAAACCGCGCCCGTATAGCCAAATTAAAGGTGGAGATATTCAGCCCTAAAGCTGATACGCGTTACGTTGAAAATGCCCTTGTTTCTCACAATGCTAATTCAATTCCCTCAACGCCGGTAGAAAATGCATCATCCATATTACTGCTGGCGAGCGATGTAAACGTAGTAGGTATTGATGAGGCGCAGTTTTTTGATGATGAGTTGCCCGATGTTTGTACCGTGCTGGCCAATAAGGGCGTACGTGTAATCGTGGCCGGCCTGGATATGGATTTTAAGGGAAAGCCGTTCGGCCCGATGCCGGCCATAATGGCTGTTGCCGATTCAGTAACCAAATTGCAGGCCGTTTGCGTTCAATGTGGTAACCCCGCAATGTATTCGTACCGCCTGGTGACCGATGACAGCAAAATACTGCTTGGCGAAAAGGAAAGCTATGAGCCACGATGCCGGATCTGTTATCTTGCCGGGGAAAAGAAATAACCCTCTAGAAATTTTGCAATCACCCTCTCGTTTAATAAAGAGCATCGGGCAATTAAATTTCCCACTGTTCGTTAGGTAATAATAAATTACAAACCCGATGCGAATATTACGTAGTGAAAAACGTTATATTTGACTGTTTTTTTTATCTTGCCGCTCCTACACGTCAAAAAAAGGAAAGACCGCTTAAGTTTACAAACCAATTATAATCATAAGTTTATGAATATCAAGAATTTATACTTTTTGCTCATGGGTGTTTTACTCCTGGGATTTTCTTCATGCAGCAAGAAACCTTCTGTTCCGCCCCCTTCCGGGAACGATACCGTAAAAACAAATCCGACCGGGAAAGACGTGCCTGCAGGTCATGGCGATGGGGTAACATTTTTTAACGGAGGGAAATCTGCCATCTTTAACTTGTACGCCCCTAACAAAAAATCGGTACACCTGTTGGGCGATTTTAACAATTGGACATCAAGTTCAGCCAACCTGATGAACAACTCGGTGGATGGTACCCGCTGGTGGATACAGCTGGATAACCTGGACCCCGCCGCTGAATATTCCTACGAATATTTGATCGACGGAAATTTAAAGGTGGCCGACCCTTATAGTACAAAGGTGCTTGATTCCGCGAACGATCAGTATATCCCCACAAGTGTTTATCCGGCTATTAAAAAATATCATAGCGGGGCCGGGGAAGTTAGCCATATCATCAGCGACGTTCAATATGGCGATCCAGCTTATACCTGGAAAACTGCTTCCTTCACCCCGGCAGATCCAAAGAACCTGGTGGTTTATGAATTGCTACCGAGAGATTTCGTAGCGACGCACTCCTACAAAACGTTAACCGATACGCTTAGCTACATCGCAAACCTGGGCGTAAATGCAATAGAATTGATGCCAGTTAATGAATTTGAAGGCAACGATTCATGGGGCTATAACAGCAACTTTATGTTCGCTCTTGATAAATACTACGGCACGCCTAACGACTACAAAGCCTTTATTGATGCCTGCCACGCAAAAGGTATTGCTGTGATACAGGATATTGTTTTGGAGGATCAGTTCGGTTCATCGCCGATGGCGCAAATGTATTGGAATTCGGCAGCAAGCCAGCCGTCATCAACTAGTCCCTGGTTTGATCAAACCAATATGCACCCTGATGCCGTTGGTTACCAGCTGAACCACCAGGCAGCAGCAACTCAATACTTTTTTAAGAATGTGGTATCGTACTGGATGCAGCAATATCATATCGACGGCTTGCGGTTCGACGAAGCCAAAGGCTATACACAAGTAAACTCAGGTAATGACGAAGGCGTATGGGCGGCTTATGATGCCAGTAGGGTAGCCCTTTGGGAAGGTTACAGCACATACATGAAAAGCATTAATCCTAATTTTTATGTGATATTAGAAATGTTTGCCGGAAGCGCAGAGCAGGCCATTTATGCTCAGCAGGGCATGATGGTGTGGAATAATATGAGCGATGCCGGCGAGCAGTGCACCATGGGCTATGCTACTAATCCGTCGTGGGATATCACCGGGCTATTTTATGATGCCCAGGGAATGACCAAGCCGGGCTTGATCGACTATTTTGAAAGCCATGACCAGGAGCGACTGCAGTTTAAAAATGAGGCCTATGGCAATAGTTCAGGAGCTTACAATACGAAGACTTTGGCAACCGGACTGGAACGCGACGAGGCTGCGGCCGTTATACTAATGTCGGTACCCGGGCCAAAAATGGTTTGGCAATTCGGCGAAAGAGGTTATGACGTCAGCATAAACGATGCTACTACCGGCGGCCGTTTGGGCGATAAACCCCCGCATTGGGAGTACATGGCCGACGCTAACCGCCATCATTTGTACCAGGTATATTCTCGTATGATCAGGATGAAGATTAAAAACTCGGCCTTTACCTCAACCTCTTTTACGTATAATCTCGGCGGCGCTGTTAAATTTATCCAATTGCTTGACCCAGCTGGGTCAAACAACGTGGAAGCGGTGGCCAACTTTGATGTGGTGGCTTCTACGGTGGCGCTTAACTTTCCGTCAACCGGAAGCTGGTACGATAATTTTACCGGAACTACGATAAATGTAGCTTCATTGCCCTATAGCATGACGCTTCAGCCCGGCGAGTACCATTTGTTCAGCAAGACGGCTTTAACATATTAAGGACAGCCACTTACGTTATTATTACCCCAAAAACTTACGAAGTTTCTGCAACTTCGAAAGTTTTTTTCGTTTTAGGAAGCGGCTGTGCGATCTGATGTTTGCAGACCCCCAACTTCATAAATAATTTAATGCTCAATATGTCGTTATCGTGAGTAACATTTCCAACATTGCATCAGTCATATCTAAAGCCAACCAATTTATCCATTACACTAAAACAATTTAAAATGACCAACCTGAAAAGAAGCCTTGCGGGCGCCTTGTTTATTATCTCGCTTACATTTGCGGGCGTCGCCACCAACCGTGTTCATGCAACGCCGGTAACAAATAACGCTGTAGCCGATTCCACTTCCTTAAAAGCTTTTGAGGGGATATATCAATCAAAAGATAATCAATACTCATACATCAAGGTGGTTGCGGATAATAACACCCTGGTGGCGAAGCAACTGGATGGCCCGCGGCAATTTGTATTAACCCGGAAATCGGAATTCGGATTTGAAACTAAAGACGATGACGGCGATGAAACGATAGCTGTAGTATTTTCAAAAAATGATGCGGGCGAAATAAACCAGGTCTCTGTTGCCGATAAGCAGTTTTTTGTAAAAGTAAAAAGCTATACCCCGCCGGTGGAGGTAAAGCTAACCGCCGAACAGTTAAAAGCTTTTGAGGGCAAGTACCAGTTTGAAGAAAGAAAGGATACCTTTTTGCAGATCACCGCTACCCCCGGCGGTTTAACCCTGAAACAATTGTGGGATAACAGGGAAATAAATTTCATATCGCTTGGCAACTTAACCTTTTTAAATCAAGCGGAAGGTTTTCCATTGAAATTTACCAAAGACGACAGCGGCAACGTGATCAAAGTACTTGCATTTAACCGCGACATGTGGGATAAAGTAAAGGAATAGCGAGAGGTATCGCGCTTAAAATTGAGAGGTATTTCCCATCAATACAGGCCTAAAAGACCGGTGTTAAGTGTTCACGATTTGCGCACGATCACCCGTTAAACGATATGCGAAAACACTGTTTTTCAGTGTGTTAAAAATGGATGATGGTCGAAAATGTGACACTTTTCGCGTATTTCGTGAACACTTACAGCGGGAAACCGGCCAAACATTGTCCAGCCCTTAAATGCATTTGCTTTTAAAGCTGGTAAGTGTTAAACACGGATAAAGTTTTGTTACTAAATTAGCCGCTCCGGATGTGATCATTTTTTCGATCTGCACTCCGGGACGGCTTAATTTTTATATGATGAAAGCTTTAAGCAAAATTATCTTTACGGCTGCTTTTATTGTTGTGCTTGCTGCGAGTCACCTTTATGGCCAGCAAACAGATTACCCCATACAACCAGTTCCGTTTACGCAGGTACACGTAAACGACAAGTTTTGGGAACCCAAAATGGAGGTGAACGCCAATATCACCATCCCCTATGTTTTGGCCCAGTGCAAGGCCCATGGCCGGGTGGACAATTTTTTGCGTGCGGCTAAACTGCTCAGCGGCGACCAGCTGAGCGATTTCCCATTTGACGATACGGATATTTATAAAGTGATCGAAGGCGCCTCCTACGCGATGGAGGTGAAAAGCAACCCAACGCTGGATAAGTATATCGACACACTGATCGGCATCATCGGCGCTGCCCAGGAGCCTGACGGTTACCTGTATACCTTCCGCACGGTAGATGCTAAAAAACCGCACGAATGGATCGGCAAAAAGCGCTGGGAAAACGAGGAGATACTGAGTCATGAGTTGTACGATGCCGGGCATTTGTACGAAGCCGCCGTGGCCCATTACCAGGCCACCGGTAAAAAGACGCTATTAAACATCGCCCTGAAGAATGCCGACTTACTGGTACGCACTTTTGGTTATGGCAAGGAAGAAAAATATCCCGGCCACCAGATCGTGGAAATCGGCCTGGTGAAGCTTTACCGGGTTACCGGCAATAAGCAATACCTGGACCTGGCAAAATTCTTTTTAGATGTTCGCGGGCCGAAAGGCGAATCGTACAACCAGGCGGATAAAAAAGTAGTTGATCAAAATGAAGCGGAGGGCCATGCCGTACGTGCAGCCTATATGTATACCGGCATGGCCGACGTGGCCGCGCTAACCGGCAACCAGCAATACCTGCATGCCATTGATAATATTTGGGATGATGTGGTCAACAAAAAACTGTACATCACCGGCGGCATCGGCGCTACCGGCGATGGCGAAGCATTTGGCGATGCCTACCAGTTGCCCAATATGTCGGCTTATGCCGAGACCTGCGCCGCCATTGCCAACGTGTTTTGGAACAGCCGCATGTTTTTGCTGCATGGCGATAGCAAATACGTCGACGTTTTGGAGCGGACGCTTTATAACGGCTTGCTATCCGGCGTATCCCTTAATGGAAACCGTTTCTTCTATCCAAATCCACTGGCCTCCATGGGGCAGCACCAGCGCGCCGCCTGGTTTAGCTGCGCCTGCTGCATCTCCAACATGGCGCGTTTTTTACCATCGGTGCCGGGCTATGTTTACGCCCATGATAAAAACGACCTGTATGTTAACTTGTTTATGAGCAATAGCAGCGATATTACGCTGGATGCCGGCAGGATCAATATCACCCAAACCACCAATTATCCCTGGGAGGGTAAGGTGGATATGGAGATCAACCCCGAAAAAAGCAGCAACTTTACCTTAAGGGTGCGCATACCCGGCTGGGCCTCGGCAAAACCGGTACCGGGCGATCTTTATTCGTTTGTAGACAGCACTGCCGCGCCGGTGAGTATTTACTTAAACGGCAAATTTTATAAATATAAAACCGAAAAAGGCTACGCAGTATTAACCCGCACCTGGCAAAAGGGCGATAAGGTGACGCTGAACCTGCCCATGGAAACCAAAAAGGTAGTTGCCAACAAGCAGGTAAAAGCCGACCGCGATCGCTTTGTTTTTGAACGCGGCCCCATTGTCTATTGCCTGGAAGGGCCGGACAACCGCGACAGCACCGTGCAAAATATTACTGTGGATAGAATGGCGGTAAGCAATGCCTTGTACAAGCCGGGTATGTTGCATGGTGTAGAGGTGATTACGGCAAAAGGCGTCGGCACCAAACGCATGCTAAATTCGGATGCCCTTTTTAAAACCGACCAAAGTGTTACCGCCATCCCGTACTATGCCTGGGCAAACCGCGGCCCAGGAGAGATGACGGTTTGGATACCCTACGAAGCATCGGCATCCACGCCAAAGCCCGCGCCAACCATCGCCAGTACCAGCAAAGTTTCCGGCTCGGTTACCAATAAAAGGATGCTGAAGGCTCTCAACGACCAGTACGATCCCGAAAACTCCAACGACCATAACATGCCCTACCTGCACTGGTGGCCCACCCAAAACGCCACGGAATATGTGCAGTATGATTTTGACAGCGTACATACCGTATCACAATCTCGCGTGTATTGGTATGATGACAAACCCTGGGGCGGCTGTGCTATCCCGGCATCATATAAACTTTATTACAAAAAGGACGGGCAATGGGTGCCGGTTAAAAACACCACGCCTTACGAGATTGCTAAGGACAAATACGATGTGCTGAATTTTGAACCGGTGCAAACAACTGCCTTAAAAATGGAAGTGCAATTGCCGGTGGATAATTCGGCTGGGATACATGAGTGGGCGGTGAAGTAAAAAAAGTTGAGAATGGCTAATAATATTAAAGGAAAAGTTATACCGATCGACGAGCTAGAGCTACCTGAGGTGCTTTATAAGTATAGGAGTTTCAACAATATCTACCACCAGAGATCACTTTTCGAACAAGAAATTTATTTGCCTCCTGCAAGTCAATTCAATGACCCGTTCGATTCAAAGGTTCCTTTTAGATATAGGGAGGAAGACTTGACACTAGAAAATGTTCTAAAAAAATGTTTGGACATAGCTAGGCAAACTGAAAGTAACTTATCGGATCAACAATATGATGAAATAGCTTTCAGGATAAAACGGGAAGGTTTATTATACGATTCGCATCATTTGGAACAAGTTGATAAAAAGACTTTTGAACGCCTTTGCAGCGATTTCGGAATTTATTGTCTTACCCCAGACGAAAAAAACTTACTCATGTGGTCGTATTATGCAGATTCGCATAAAGGATTTTGTATAGGCTACAATACACAGCTCTTAATAAAACAGGGGGTGTTTGGTATGGGTGGTCAAATAGCCTATAGGGACGACTTTCCGAAACTTCCCCTGTTTATCAGCGAAGATGATAGCCCTTTACTAAATATATTATTCACAAAATGGAAAAAATGGGAACATGAAGATGAATACAGATTAATCCATAGATATAAAAATGGAAACACTCGCATATTAGAGCCAAGTGCGATTAGCGAGGTGGTGTTAGGTTGTCAGGTATCAGAGATAGATAAGATAAAACACGTCGAACATATCCGGCAACAATTGCCTGATGTTAAGATATTTCAAATCGAGCAACTAAAAGATAAATTTGGGTTAACTAAAGTAGCCGTTTTTGATGATAAACTATTTATCTAGAGACTAGGATTCTGTTTCGATAAGTCTCTCAGAGCAATGAGTTAAGCCACAATGTACAGGCAAAAAAGCGACCTGCATCAGCTATATCAACCGTTTAATAGAATCGATTCCGTGATTAATATTGCAGATGTTGTTTTTTTAATTTGACGACATCAATTGTGAGTTCTCCTCTGCTTATTTTTGAGTGACAGATTTTACAAATCATGAGTAGGTTGTCCATCTCATTGTTAGCAGGGTTTTCGTCGATATGATGCACATCAAAATGACCAACATCATTATTCTCGCAGAAAGGACATTTTGAATTAATTTCTTGTTGAAGTTTTGCTCTTAAAATATTTGAAACCGATTTTCGGGATTTCTTCTTTTTAGAATAGTTCCATAAACCAAATTCGGCGCACTCAGAATAGTGCTTTTCTTCAAGATTCTTAAATTTTTCATTGTCGCGAAAGTTGTCCCACTCTCCTTTGACGCAAGGCGATCTTTCCATACACCAGGGCTTGTGCGTAGTGTCGAACAGCGGGACTTCTGGGCATGTGTGTTCAAAGAAAAAAAAGTTTGCTCCACCCCCCATTATTTCGGGAGCCTCACCTTGGATTTCGACTTTATCCTTTCTATAACTTTCCGATAATTCACCTAAATTGTCTAACACGGTTTCCCATGGAATATACTTCTCGTTTCGATATGAAAACAGATAAATAGTTGATGCCCTTCTTTGGCACGTATTCAAGATAGGACATCTTAGGGGCAACTTCTGATCCTTACTGATTTTATAATAATCGTCTTTATTCACTACTTTCCTTTTTTAATAATTTGGCTATGAGAGACATAAACGGTTTTCTAAATTGAAGAGAATTCTAATGTTTCAGTAAATGCTCAATTCCATCAAATGAACCTGCAATTGCTCTTTTTATTAATTCTTTTTTTACTTCGGAATATACTTCTTTAATCAATGGCAAGCCATACCTTCTCATTTTAGATAGGATCTTACTTAAGCTTCTTATAAAGGCCTTTTTAGTTAGGCGTGTATTTAACTTTCGTAAAGATCTTGTTTCATCTAGAATTATGGCTATACCTTCTTCTGAATGATGATCCTCTAAAGTGGTTTCTAAAAACTCTAGATATTTATCCAACAGCAGTTGTTGTTCTAAACTAAATGGTTCATGTTCTGCATTATTATCAATAATTTCAAAGTCTGCCATGAATTCATCTTCATAAGTTTTCAATATCTCATCTTCAGGCAATAGACTTATTGAATTGTATTCTGAGATATAATTTAACCACGCATTGAAATTGCCTTTAACTCCATCTGCTGATACCTGAGACTTATATGGCGCTATTGATACATTATTTTGTGGGGCAAACTCAACATCAAACATTGCGTTTCCATTTATTAATTGTGGATTGTCCACTTGAAAAAAGAATTTGGAATTTGCTTCGTTATCAATAATGTAAAGAGAGTCTGAATTTTCACGATACAATTGGATAAATGAGTTTTCAACTAATTTACCTCTAAAAAAATCTTTTACGTCTACTATGCATTTTAGTAACTTTAAAGGAGTGTCTTTTTTATTCATGATTAGGTTCTAGCTTTTGAACTAATAAATATATTAAAAAGAGGGTAAAAAGCCAAACGGTTATTGTTTAAAGATTAAAAACACTAAATACTTGATAAAGTTAACTGTTTGATCTAATTGCTAACGGTCAAAACGGCCGTTATACCTTAGCTGTATGTCTGTCGTATGATTGGGACCGCAATCGAACATTTAAATGGTCATCCAAAATCATTTCCCAAAATTATAAAACCGCCACTTCGTCACAAAATCCCTGTCCAGCTTTTGGTTGGTTAACGTCGCTCTCACCATCTCGATCGGCATCGTATTTTCCTTGATAATGGCATCATGAAACTGTTTATAAGTCATTTTACCTCCGTCAACCAACTCGTGTTTCAGGGCCATTAATTGCAGGCCGCCGGTAAGGTAAGCCACTTGGTACAGCGGGCTGTAATCGCCTTTAAATGATCGGCGCACTTCGCCTTCGGCATTGGCGCGCTCATGGCCCACCCGGTCGACCAAAAAGTCGATGCATTGCTGGGGTGTCCAGTTGCCGAGGTGATAATTGAGGCTGAAAATGATGCGCGCACAGCGGTGCATGCGCCAAAACAGCATGCCTACACGTTCTTCGGGTGTTTGGGCAAAGCCCTGCTGGTAAAGCAGCAGCTCCCAGTATAAACTCCAGCCCTCAATCCAAAACGGTGTATAAAATAGCTGGCGATAGGCTTTGTAGCGGCTGTTCATAAAGTATTGCAGGTTATGGCCAGGCAAAAGCTCATGCTGCACTGTGCCGCGCGAAAAATAGGGGTTATTACCGCGCATGCTCATCAGCTTGTCGTCCTCGTTCATCGTATTGGTAGGGTAGCTGATGAGGATCTCGCTGCCCCCCAAAAAGAAAGGGTTTACCAGTTGCGCTTCGGGTGTCATCATCGTCATGCCCCAGGTTTCTTCGGCAAGGGGCGGGATGGTGATCAGGTCGCGGGATTTGATGAAGGTCAGCGCATCGTTATATAGCTTCAAAATATCTTCGGGTTGTTTGCCGGCGGGCACATAGGTGTTTTTTACTTTCTCCAGCGCCTTGTGCCAGTCGTCGCCAAAGCCCATTTCCTGCGAGGCTTTCAGCATTTCCTTATCGCAATAGGCAAACTCTTTGTTTGCTAACGCGATCAGTTCTTCCGGCGTGTAGGGGATCATCTCGGCCTTTAGTTCGCGCATCAATTCATCCCGTCCAACAGGTAAGCCGGTAATGCCGCTACTATCCGGCTTTTGCGTGGTTTTGATCTTCCCTTTGTTGTAAATCAGGTTAGCATAGCCCGTTAAAGCCGAATCCAGGTTTTTATAGGGTTTGGGCGCCCACCAGGTAAAATTGGGGTCGTAGCCAATATAAAAGTCATAAAAACTCTTTAGCCGTGCTTTTAGCCCAAGCACCGCCGCCCTGCCTTTTCGCGCCAGCGGCATATCGATTGATGACACGCTGCCGAGAGCCATTTTTGAGGCATTTAATGATTTCAGGATATTATTCAGCTGCCTGGCGACCGTTGGCCCATCCTGCGAAATGCCGCGGCGGCGCTGTTTTTCCAATAAGTAAATGCTGTCCGCAAACGGGATGTAGCCGGCAATTTTATCATACTGGTCATCATCCAGCCTTATCGCCCCAAGGTCAAAAACGATTTGTTTTTTGAGCAGGATATAATCCACCTGTCCGTAAATGCTCATGTGGTCGAAATCTGCAGCCTTGAGTTTTTCAAGATAATCATTGCCGATATCGGTCAGCCGTTTCCGTTCCTCAGGCGAAGTTTGTACCGATTGGTCCTCGTAGCCATTAATAGCGGTATAGGGCGAATAAAAGTCCCGGATGGCGTTCATGTCCTGCCCGTACTGGATAATCAGGCCCGAAACTTCGCTGGCTTGTTCATATAAAGGAGATTTATTGTCGACGGCCTGCGCGAATAAATGATTTACTTTTAATGGCTGGTATACAAAAGTTATCAATGTAAAAATAAAGAAGCTTTTGTAGTAGGTATTTTTATGCATGGGGTTGCGGGATTGATCTGCTGAAATGGAAATATAGGATTAATGGAGTAAAAATAATTTTTATCAGCTAATTTTAGCAGGGAATCGTTTTTAAAAATTGAAGTGGCGGTTATGGGAGAGTGATTTGGTTGAAAAGTCTTATGAGGGGGCAACTACTCACGACGATTTAAAATCACAATATTCATTGCCGTCGGCTTTAGCCGACGGATCAATAACAAATAAACCAATGGCTTTAGCCAAAACACGCCAGATTATTTGGGCTAAAGCCCATTACTATAGCAATTTTTACCCGTTGACTGAAGTCAACGGCAATGAAAGACCATTCATTCATTTTTAAACAACTTCTTGATGATTCTAAAATTCAAAGTAATAACATCATTAAATCGACATGAATAAAAAATTGTATATCACAACCATAGCGGTATTTATTGCCAGCCTGTTTAGTTTCGGCACCTGTATGGCCCAGCAAATGACGGTGAACACCAAACAGGATCTCGACGCAGGCCGCGCAAAAATCGATTCGCTGGACAACCTGCTGATGAAAGTTTTGGGGGAACGTGAGCGAATCGCCCAGGCCATCGGCCTTTATAAGGCCAAAAACCATCTCCCGCCGCTGGCCGAAGCGAGGTTTAAAGAAGTGCTGAACAAAAGCATCGAAGCTGGCAAAAAAGAGGGATTATCGGCGGAGTTTATTACGGAACTGATGAATGCCATACACAAAGAAAGTTTGCGGATTGAGAGCGATAGCACCCTGATGAAACATTAATATGCAGCGCGGCGGGATAAAATTCAGCTTATTGCTGGCAGCATGCTGTCTGCTTGCGGCGCAGTCAACAGTGGTAATCGCGCAGGATATCGCTGTGTGGAATCCGTCAACTCAGCAAGATGTACAAACCGATTGGCTGGTAAAACCTGTAATCGCAAAGGCACAGGTATTTAAAAGCGCCGATGGCAAGGATCTGATCATATGGAACGGCCTGGTAAAACGAGTTTTCCGGATCAAACCAAACCTTGCCTGCACGGATTATACCAATTTATACACCGGCCGGCAGCTGTTACGAAACGTACGTGAGGAGGCGCGGCTAACCGTTAACGGTAAAGCCTATAACATTGGCGGGTTGAAAGGACAAACAGAAAACGCTTATTTGCTGCCGGAATGGGTGGATAATTTCACACGGGGTGATGGCGATTTTGCTTTTGTTTCCTATAGCATAAAACCCATCACGCCCCAGCTTAAATATAAAGCCAGGTTTTGGTCGATGAGGCCACATTACGGAACGGGAAAAACCATTTCTTTTTTGTTTAAACCCACTGCGCGCGAACTGGCAGGGTTGGACGTAAGCGTGAATTATGAAATTTATGATGGTTTGCCCCTGATTGTAAAATCGCTCACCCTTATCAATCATGGCGACAAAACTTTTAAGCTCAACAGGGTAGTAAACGAAGTACTGGGCCTGGTGGAAGAAGACAGCGCGGTTGATGGCACTTTTGCATCGATGAAGGAGCCGAAAGGGATCTATTTCGAAACCAATTATGCCTTCAACGGCGCTATGCGTTATGAGCAAAGCGACCAGGCGACCCACTGGAAATCCGACACCACCTATACATCACAGGTAAATTATGGCATGCATTCGCCGGTGCTGATGGAAAATTACGAGGACAAAGGCCCCGGGATCGAGCTGCAGCCCGGCGAAACGTTTAACTCGGTGCGCACGCATGAATTGCTGATGAACAGTTACGACCGTGAAGCACGCGGCATGGCCGTACGCAAAATGTACAGCGCCGTTGCACCCTGGACGCTGGAGAACCCCATATTTATGCACCTGGTGAGCAAAAATGATGAGCAGGTGCGCACGGCTATCGACCAATGCGCCGCGACCGGGTATGAAGCGGTGATCCTGAGCTTTGGCAGTCATTTAAATGTAGAAGATACCACCGAAGCCAATATAAAACGCTGGAAAGTGCTGGCGGATTTGCCCACAGCAAATACATAGGCATTGGTTGTTACTCTTTGTTCAGCTCGCGGTCCATCAATCCGGAGACGGATGTTATCGACCCAAAAACCGGGAAACCCGGCGGCGCCTATTTTGGCAATGCGCCCTGTTTCGGCAGCAAATGGGGGCTTTGGTACCGGGATAATATCGAACATTTTTTTACCCAAACAGGATTTGACATTTTTGAAAATGACGGTCCGTATCCCGGCGATGTTTGTGCATCCACCACGCATCCGGGCCATAAAGGGCTGGAGGATTCGCAATGGCGGCAAGCGGAGATCCAAAAAAGCCTGTACCATTGGCTGAACGAACGCGGTGTGTACATCAACGCACCCGACTGGTACTTTTTAGACGGCACCAACAAAACCGGTCTGGGTTATCGCGAAGCAAATTTCTCGTTGCCGCGGTCCGACCAAAAAATATTGAACCGCCAGAATATTTTCGACGGCACCTGGGGCAAAACGCCGTCGATGGGCTGGGGCTTTGTGCCGCTTACCCAATACGAAGGGAGTGGCGCCGAGGCTACCATCGAGCCGCTGGCGCAGCACCTGGATGATTACCGGCAATTTGATGATGCAATACTATGGCGCCGGCGTCCAGGCCTGTTACCGCGGCCCGAGGTTGTTTGATACCGAAAAAACGAAGGAAACGGTGGTCAACGTGATCAAATGGTACAAAAAATACCGGGAGATACTGAACTCGGATGTCGTCCATTTGCGCCGTGCCGATGGACGGGATTGGGACGGGATTTTGCATGTTAATCCCTATCTAAAAACAAAGGGATTAATGATGCTTTACAATCCAACTAAAGTAAAAATAACCCGGACGGTAAAAATACCTTTGTATTATACCGGTTTAACAACTGTGGCCAATGTGCGCGAAAAAGGTGGGGCTTTTAAAACCTATAAGTTAAACAGGGACTACACGATTGACATAACCTTTAGTATAGCGCCGGATTCCTACACCTGGTTTGTGATTGAATAAAACCTTAACCCAGGCGGTCGAAATAAACCACAACGATGGTTAATACCGTCATTAAATGCAGCACGATATGGTTGGCGTCCGGCGTCCGTTTGCCGGGTTTGTGTGGGATCAACTTTGTAGTCCGTGAAAAAAGGGCCTCATAATCAAAATTGACCTTTGATTGGGCAAACTTTTGCGAAAAATAAGGCAGCCACCATTGAAAGCATTCGCCGGTAAACAGGAAAGGGTAATAGATGAGCGGGTAATAATGAAAAAAGCCACTGTTGCCGATGATCACGCACAGTGCCCCGGTGCCCATCAGCAAGCCGTTTGTGCCGGCTTCCAGCAAGAGTTCCTTCCGGCTGTATTTTTCAACGTCATTCCATGGGAAAAGCGGCAGTACGGTTGTTGCCTGGTGATAGATCAGCAGTAAAAGCGTAATGCCAATAGCGAAAATATGGAGGGTCATTGCCGGGGTTTAAAAGGCTCTTGTAAATATAACAAACTGTACTTTCTGTCAACAGGTGTTTTAATTAAAATCCGATTTTAAAAATCCGTATATTTTCTCCATTATTACTCTTCTTACCAACCGATTATAAATGAGTTTTAGAAAATACCTGCCGGCTTTCGCTGTGGCTTTTTTGGCCGTGTTTTTCGTTTGTGGAACAGGCCTCGCGCAGCAAAAAAAAGCCAGTTATACAAAATATTATGTAAGTAACGCAGGGGATGACAACAACCCCGGAACGATTGAAGCGCCGTTTAAAACGATTCAAAAAATAAACAGGCTTAAGCTGAAACCGCGGACGATTGTGTATTTTAAAGCAGGCGACACATTTAAAGGAACGCTGGTTGTCAGCAGTGATAAAGCAGGGACGGCAACTGATCGCGTAGCTTTTTTATCCTACGGCAAAGGCGTGGCCACGATCGATGCCGATAGCGTGCGTGCTATCAGTGTGTACAAAACTAGCCACATCCTGATTCGAAATTTAAAGCTAATAGGTTTAGGCAGAAAGACGGGCAACCGGGAAAACGGTTTAGCTATCATCAACTGTGAAAATATTTGGGCCGATGGACTTGATATTAGTGGTTTTCAGAAATCCGGGCTGTTGATCGATTCCTCATCATATATCCGTGCCAACGACATTTCGGCACATGACAATGGCTCTGCCGGCATCACCGTGGAAGGTCGTAATAGTAAAAAAGACTCCAGGGAAATAAAAATTTTTAGTTGCCGGGTCGAAAACAACCCGGGCGATCCTACCAAACTGGATAACCATAGCGGTAACGGTATTGTGGTTGGTCACTGCACTAATGTTCGAATTGAAGGATGTACCGCCACCAATAACGGGTGGGATATGCCACGGATCGGTAACGGGCCTGTCGGTATTTGGTGTTATGAGGCGGACAGCGTCCGGATACAATTTTGTCTTTCTTATAATAATAAGACATCAAAAGGCGGTGCTGATGGCGGAGGTTTTGACCTCGACGGCGGTACCACTAATTCTGTTATCGAATACTGTTACAGCTACGGCAATCAGGGCAGCGGTTATTGCATATTCCAGTATTGGGGGGCCAGTCTGTGGCACGATAATATTATAAGGAACAATATCGGCGAAAATGATGGTACGGTATCCGATTCTCAAGCCGGATTATATGTTTGGAACAGCTCGGGCGACCCCAATCAGTTTTACAATTGCAAGGTTTATGATAATATCATCTACAATAGCAAAGTAGCAGCGATCAGTTTCTCAGAGAAAAGTGCCAATAACGGGTTCGATTTTTATCACAATATTTTTGTAGGCCAGGACTCACTTATAAAAGGCATGGACAGTTTAGGGAAATGCCGTTTTGAAGGAAATGACTGGTGGAGCTTGAAGGGTGGGTTTAATATTTACGGCATAAAAACTTTGGAAGAATGGGCCAAAAAAACCGGGCAAGAGCGAAAAGGCGGCAAATTGATCGGGCTGAATGTCGACCCTGAATTTAATAACCCGGATATGACAAAGATTACCACTATGGGTGGATTAAACTATTTTCCCGGCTACCAGTTTTCGGAAAGCTCAGCATTAAAAATACTTTTCGGTGGAAATTTAGAACAAGCTAAATTTCTTAACAGAGGTGCGGAATTTTAAATAATCTGTCCATGCTAAAAGATCCAACACCATGAAACGCCGCCATTTTATAGCCAGTGCTGCAATGATCGGAGCCGCCATGCACCCTTTCGTTCGCGCCTGGGGCAAACCTTCGTCATACAGCGACCTGAAGTTAGCAGGCCCAAACCAGCCGGTGTTTATTTATAATAACTGGTCGGCGTATGATGAGTTGTCGGATAACAAGCCGCAAACGGAAGAGCTGGCGATGAATGAGCTGGCGGAAATTATCCGGTTGAAGAAGAGCGGCGTGCAGATAGATTATTATGTGATGGACGCCTTTTGGTTCGATCTGTGGGGCGGCTACCGCACCTGGCATAAGAAGCACTGGCCAAACGGCCCTGATAAATGGCTGGCCACCTGCAAAGCCAACAACATCAAACCGGGGATGTGGTTCTCTACTAACCTTATCGCTACGCATAGCGGCCGGTTTTTGGAGGTTATTCCGGAGTGGAAGGATTCACTGGGTACCGATCCCAATATCATGTGCCTGTTTGACGGCGGCTATTTAAATCATTTGGCCAAGACCCTGCAAATATGGTACGATAAAGGCGTTCGGCTGTTTAAGTTCGATTTTGCCTATTTCGAGGCGGTAACGCCGGCGTTGAAGGATAAGTTTACCAAAGAGCAGGTGTTTGAAAAAAACCAGGTGGCATTTATGCAAATGCTGCAAAAATTCCGCAAGAATAATCCTGATGTACTGATCACCGGCTACAACGGCTTTGGCGGCGATATGGAAAACACCTACAAGCCGTTTGATAAAAAGATCGATCCACGCTGGATGGATACTTTTGATACCCTTTATTGCGGAGATCCACGTTTTTCGGATGTACCGATGATGAATATCTGGCGTTCGGCGGATAATTACTCCGATCACCAGGTATTTGCCTACCAGGCTTACGGAATGCCGATACGGCGGATTGATAATTGTGCGTTTATGATCGGCAAAACAGGCACGTGCTATTACCGCGCCAATAATTGCTGGAAGGGGATGCTGATCCTGGAACTGGCGCGCGGCGGCTGGGTGAATGTGTACCATGGCAACCTGGAGCTGTTGAGCGATGAGGATGCCATATGGTTTGCCAAAGCACAAAATATGTATCATGAGTTACAGAAAGAAGATTCGACTACCACGTTTGGTTCGATACCCGGCAAGGGAAAACCGTATGGATTTAAATCGTCGTCGTCAAAGGGTACTTTGTGTACCGTAGTAAATCCTTCCCAACAAATAGCGACCATTTCCTTGCCGGTCGGCAATAAACCTGGTTCAAGTATAATTTATACGGACGGCGGCTTTCGACCCCAGGTTAAAGGAAATATTCTTACCCTGGGGCCTGAGCAATTGGTAGTAGTTGGTTATGATGAATATGCCGACTATTTTGAAGACAGGGCTACGCTATTGTATAATCTTGGTGTAGACAATACCATCAACATCCCGCTTTCCATCGACAAAATTGATGCGACGTTTGCGGCCACCGGGAAAAATACCATACAGGGTAAAGTAAACCCCATTCCCGGCAAAGATATCCGGATAATTTTCCAGCAATATTATAAAAACGGCGACCCCTGCCGCTCCTGGCCTGGCGCACCGCCGGATGGTAAAAAGGTAAGCGAGGTGCTTATGATTAAAGTAAGCCAGGACGGAAAGGAAATACCCCTGCATATCGAATATGATAAAATGATATGGAGCGGACTGTCCTGGGGTGCAGGGGAAATAAAACAGGGAACTTTTGCTGCTGATAAGTCACTTGATATACAATGTATATCACACGAAAAAGAGTCATTGGATTTAACGGCAAGTATTTACGCGGTTGGTTATACTTCTTAAATAAGCAAGATGAAAAAAACGCTCTTTTTTTACTTGATTTTAGCACTGGCAGGGCCAGTACGGCTTTCAGCACAAACTAATTCCGGTTTTGCGGAAGGCTTTAAAGGCTGGCAAAAAAAAGGGCAGCCGGCTAATTTCGGCCTGGCAACAACAGGCTTCCGCCATGGGCCGTACTGCGCGCGGATCGGTCCGGGTAAAGGGGCTCTGCAAACGCGGATAAACGTCGGTCAGCTCAGTATCATTCAATTTAAAACTTATCTGAAATCGGGCGGTAAAGGCATAAAGGGAGCAGCTTTTATCAGCTTTTACAACGCAAAAAACCAACTGCTGTTAACCTATAAAGGCGCCGCTGTTGATACTACCGAATGGCAGGAAACCGGTAATTATACCGAAACACCTGCCGGGACCAGTTATGCGGAATTGGGTGTAGAAAAGGAAACGGCAGATGGCGGTTACATTTATGCCGACGATTTTAGCATTGAAACAAATCTGGGCGTGCCAAAGATAAAGCGCGCGCCGCTTTGTGATCTGGATCAATGCATGCGGCCTTTCTGGCGGTCGGACACTGTTTATAACGAAACCGTTTTGCTGTTTTCGAAAAACGGCCAACCGGCCGAGGGCGAGTTATTATATACGCCGGACGAGATTTTATCGGTAAAAGATTTCTCCGGAAAAAAAACGTACGATCAAACGATCGACTACGCACTGGATGGAAATGTACTTACCCTGCCGCCTAACTCTCGAATCCTTTTCAGGGAGGATACTTCGTTCGACACCAAAAAAGATTTAGCGTGGTTCGACACGCAGTCGCAATGGGCAGTTGTTACCTATACGCACAAAGATAAATGGGAAGGGCCGAAGCCGGAATATAAAGGCGGGATGATGGCGCGGACTTTAGCCAAACTCAGGGCAAAGCAGCCGCTAAAGATAGCAGCATTCGGTATGAGCATCACTCGTGGCATGGATGTAAGCAGCTACGACACGGTCCCGCCCTATATGCCCACCTATGTTGACCTTTTTGCAGGGCAATTACGCAAAGTCTACAAATACAACGACATCAAACTTTTTAATGCCGGGCTTCCCGGCTCTGTAGTGGATTGGGGCGCTCAGTACGCCGATAAATATATCAATCCGCTGAAACCCGACCTGGTGATCCTTGATTTTGGCATGAATGATTTTTGGCGCTATACGCCAGATCAGTTTAAAGGCTACATCCAAACCATTATCAAAAAAATCAAAGCGGCTAATCCAAAGGTGGAATTTATATTGTTATCCAACATGGCTTTCGACCCGGATTATGTTTTGGATAGCGATAAATACAAATCTTTTTACCAGGGCAACCTGGAGGGCTACAGCAAAGTGCTGAAGGCGATGGAAGCCAGCGGCATGGCTAACCTTGATATGTACAGCATCAGCCACGCCATTTATAACAAAAAGAAAGCGAAAGATTGCCTGGTTAATCCACTGCACCCCAATGATTATATGGCGCGCTGGTACGCACAGGGGCTGGCAGCTTTGTTTGTTGATAATAATTAGGTTGAATATTCGCCACTGTAGAGACGCGATACTTCGCGTCTCCCACTGACAGTAGCCAAAACTTTTTACCATTTCTAAATAGACGCATTGTAAAATGACCTCCACCAAAACCACAACACCTCCATTCAAAGCCGGCCTTTTCGGCATCGGCCTTGCCGCTTATTGGGATCAGTTTGATGGATTGGAGCAACGCCTTCGCGGTTATATCGGCCAGGTAGAAAAAAAACTGGAAAGTTCCGGGGCCGAAATCGTTAACCTCGGGTTGGTCGACACTATCGACAAAGCATTCGAAGCAGGCAGCCGCTTCAGGCGGGAAGAGGTTGACCTGATCTTTTTATATGTAACAACTTATGCCTTATCGGCCACCGTACTGCCAGTGATCAAAAAGGCAAAGGTGCCGGTTATCGTGCTGAACCTGTCGCCGGATGCAGCGATTGATTATGCAAAGTTTAATACATTGAATGACCGCACCACCATGACCAGCGAATGGCTGGCTTATTGTTCAGCCTGCGCGGTGCCGGAGATCGCCAATGTTTTTAAGCGTTCAAATATTCCCTTTCACCAGGTTACAGGTACGTTGAATGATCCCGTGGTTTGGCAGGAAGTTGATGATTGGGTGTCGGCGGCGAAAGTGGCGCATATCCTATCCTATAACCGGCTCGGCCTAATGGGTAACTATTATGGCGGTATGCTTGATATTTATTCAAACCTGACGCTGCAATGTGCCGTATTTGGGGGCCACATGGAAATTATCGAGGTGAATGAGTTATCCGCTTTGCGGCTTGAGGTAGGTGATGAAGAAATTGACAAAAAACTGGATGAATTTGCTGAGCGATTTGACATACAAACGGATTGCGCCACGGATGAATTGAAACGCGCCGCGCGCACTTCTGTGGCGATGGACCGGATCGTCCAAAAATATAGCCTAGGCTCGATAGCTTATTACCACAAAGGCAGCGGCAACCCGATGAATGAGGATACGATGAGCTCGATAATTTTGGGCAGCTCGCTGCTTACTTCAAACGGCGTTCCGGTTGCCGGGGAATACGAAATAAAAAACGCCCAGGCGATGAAGATCATGGACAGCTTCGGGGCCGGCGGGTCTTTTACCGAATACTATGCCATGGATTATGCTGATGACGTGGTACTGATGGGACACGATGGCCCCTGCCATCCCGCGATCGCTGAAGGAAAGATTATGGTAAAACCCTTGCAGGTTTATCATGGCAAGGTGGGGACGGGACTGTCGGTTGAAATGTCGGTGAGGCATGGCGATGTCACGCTGTTGTCGGTAGTGGAGACTGTTGACGGAAAGATAATGTTCCTGGTTGCCGAGGCAGCATCGGTACCGGGACCCATCCTTCAAATCGGGAATACCAACAGCCGCTACAGGTTCCCGATCGGGGCAAAAAATTTTGTTGAACAATGGAATGCACATGGCCCGGCACATCATTGCGCGGTAGGGGTGGGGCATATCGCCTCTAAGATTTTAAAATTAGGGCAATTACTTGGTATCGAGACCATTAAAGTGAGTTGAACGTTCGTAGAGACGCGATGCATCGCGTCTCTACCCGCATTTAAAAATAAAATAAACCAAATTATAAACCCGATGAAAAGATTTACACTTATTGCCTGGTGGCTGTTGGGCCTGCAGGTTTGCATGGCCCAGGGGCCGTCACTTGATGTAAAATGGGATAATGTAATAATGGTATCCAAATCAACGCCAACACTGCAGGTGGTTGGCAACCCGATGCTGCGGCGGGGTGCTGCCATGCACGACGGTTCTTTCAGCGCTTTAAAAGATTTGGGTGCGGATTACGTGCGCTATGTGCCCTGGTTCCCTTATCCTAAATTGGTGGTTGCCGAGCTGGATGCGCCCGACGGCGGCAAAACTTCGTGGGATTTTAGTTTGATAGACCCGATGACGATCGATTTTTTCGACGCAACTAAGGGGCATTCCATCATCATGAATTTCAGCACCACGCCGCAATGGATGTATAAAACCGATAAGCCGGTAGCTTATGCCAAAGATCCCAACCAGGTGGACTGGGACTATGGCGGAGGAACCCAGTTGAGGGATACCACGATGAAAGAGATGACCGATTATTATGTCCGGCTGGTGAGCTGGTATGCAAAAGGCGGCTTTACCGATGAGGTGGGGAAATACCATAAATCCGGTTACCACTATGAGATCCCTTACTGGGAGATTTTTAACGAGCCTGATTACGAACATAACAATACCCCCGAGACGTACACCAAAAAATATGACGCGATGGTAACGGCCATCCGCCAGGTATCGCCAAACACCAAATTTGTTGGTTTGGCGCTGGCCTTTGAAAAACCGGAGTGGTTCGAGTACTTTTTAAACCCGGCGAATCATAAACCCGGTATTCCGCTGGATATGATCTCGTACCATTGTTATGCCAATGCCAATGACCAGCAAAAATTTGATGCTTACGAATACACCCTGTTTGATAAGGCCGATGCTTTTTTAAGTACCGTAAGTTATATTGAAAGCATCCGCAAAAGATTATCGCCCAATACCAAAACGGATATTGATGAGTTGGGGACGTTTGTGAGTGATGCCATGCGCAACCAGCCGATTTCGCAGGCGTACTGGAACCTTTCGGCCAGTGTTTATGCCTATTTTTTTATCGGGTTAACTAAGGCCGGAATCGATGTGATCGGCGAGTCGCAACTGGTTGGTTTCCCTACGCAATACCCCGATGTAAGCATGATCAACTACATCAACAGCAAGCCCAACGCGCGTTTTTGGGTGCTGAAAATGATCAAAGGCAATATTAAAGCCGGGGACAGTTTGGTTTCGACTGATATTAATGCTAACACCGGGGATGATATTACCGCGCAGGCCTTTGTAAGTGGCACAAGCAAAAAGGTGCTCATTCTCAATAAAAGAAACAAAACAACCATACTAAAAGTGCCTGCCGGATTCAATGGGGCCAAAATCAGTACGGTGGACGAACGCTCCGGCGATGACGCGCCAATTCAGTCGGTAATAAATAACGGCGCCATTGAAATGAAACCTTTTGCGGTGAGTTTGATCACGTTAAATTAGTCGTTCTTGAATTCCGAAGCACCGCTTCGAGACGCGAAGTATCGCGTCTCTACGGTGAAAGGATTTTTTTTAAATGCAGAATAATTTCCTGTTTTTAAATAGCTTTTTATATCTCCAATAATAATTGCTTAACTTTAAATAAGCTTTCTTTTCAATTAAAAACTAATCCCGACCGATGATGAAACCTGTACAATACCTTGCCGGTAACCAACCCGGTTACACCCGCAGAAAATTCATTTACAACGTTTCGGCGATGGGTGCCGGATTGGTTTTGGCGGCGCCTTTGGCATGCAGGGCCGCGAAAATGCTTCAGCCGCAGGAACAGTATACCGTAAAACAGATCATGGATCTGTTTATAAAAGACGTCCCCGGAGGCGCTTTGAAGGAAACCGTCGATACCCTAAAAACCGGTAGTCCCGATACCATCGTAACCGGGATTGTGACCACCATGTTTGCAACCGTTGCGGTGATTCGCAACGCGATAGACCTCGGGGCAAATTTCATCATCGCCCATGAGCCCACTTTTTATAACCATACTGACGAAACCGATTGGCTGAAAGATGATAAAGTTTACCAGTTTAAAAGAGCGCTTTTGGATAAACATGGGATCGCTGTTTGGAGAAACCACGATTACATTCATCGCCTGGTGCCGGATGGCGTAACCATCGGGGTATTGGATAAACTGGATTGGCGAAAATATACCGATAAGGACACGATCAACATTTTGACCATGCCGCCGACGCCGCTAAAGGAGTTGATCCGTCATGCAAAGTCAAGACTGATCATTAATAAAGTACGCTATGTGGGCGATCCGGACCAAAAATGCAGCCGCATATTGTTTATTCCCGGTGCAGCAGGAGGTCAAAGGCAGATACAGGCCATTGAGCGGGTAAAACCTGATGTGCTGATCTGCGGCGAGATACAGGAATGGGAAACCGCCGAATATGTGCGCGATGCCCTGGCCAAGGGAGACAATATTTCCCTCGTAGTTTTGGGCCATATCGCCAGCGAGGAAGCCGGATCGGAATTTATGCTGAACTGGCTGAAGGAGAAATTGCCGGGCATAAAAACCACGCATGTGCCGACTGCTAATTCGTTGTCGTTTATGTGAGAAGCTGTTTAAAAAATAGCAATAATCATTGCCGTCGGCTTTAGCCGACGGATATAAGAAACAACAAACTGGCTTTAGCCAAAACACGCCAGGTAATTTGGGCTAAAGCCCATTAATATACCTGATTTTTACCCGTTGACTAAAGTCAACGGCAATGAAAAATCAATTCAAGTCATTTTTAAATAGCTTCTAAGAAAAGTTTATGAAGACAGATCAGCAATTTTGCCTGATCTTTTGATCAACGAAATAGAAGCTGCCAGCCACCAAATTGCCTGGATACCCGCACAGGCGGTTACCCAAACGGGCAAAACCAGCGTGAGTAAAAATGCAACTCCCAGGCCCGCAAAAGCCAATCCCAGCAAAACGGCCAGGTAGCCGAAGATGCGCGGTAGAACACTGGAGTTTAACAATACCGTTCCTAACGATATAAATAGGGTGGGGGCGGCAACAATAAAATAAAGGTGCTGTACTGCGTAAATAATATTCATACTGATGAGAATGCCATCCGGCGGCGATTTAAACATTACAGCAATATAAAAGGTGATCTCAATGAGGCTCACAATCATCAATGAAACCGCTCCGAAAAATGTCATCCAGCCTGCAAGCGTTTTTGCCCCGTCTGCAAGATGCACAAGGGCGAATGCAAATAGAATAATAAAAACCGGCGCTACTGCCTGTAGCCACGCACCCCATAATATTGAATTGTAGTTTTGCCGGCCGAACGTAATTAGCTGGTCAACCGTGGCGCCCGGCGGAGGGCCGGCATTAATATTAAATGAAATGATCAGCATCACTACTCCTAAAATCCCTCCGATTCCGGTGAGAATGCAAAATAATTGCCGGCGTGACCGTTCGTTTTTCATTTTTCCTGGTTGATTTAAGCGTCTTTGAAATCGAATTACAGGTAATTTATGCCGATGTTTATAGTAAGATTTTCGCCATTAAAGTTGAATTTTGCATCGCTGTATTTAGGCGGCCCGAAGTGGCCCCTGGCGTTATTTGAGGCCCCCACGCCTTCCTTTGGAATACCCAGGAAATTCGTGTCCAATTTCCGGTTATTATTTTCGTCGTGGTCAACAGATATGCCATATTCCCCGGCTCGCAAATTGTCAAAAACTGCGGTGGCTCTTTTCCCCTTTATCGGCACAAAAAGGATCTTCATAGCTTTGTCCGGCGATTTTGGGAATCCTTTTTCACCATAAAATAATATCACGACCGCATTTCCTTTATCATTCCTGAAATTGGATAGGTTCACTGTTAATGTTCCTGCGGTTACAGCCAGCGTTGGAGAAAGAGCGTTAGTTAAATTAAGCCCAAAGTTGAGGTAAAGAAAAATTACAGCAAGGTTCATTACACCTATTTTATTTATGTCAAAAATAATATAAATAATCAAAAAGTACAGTTTTTCTGATATAAATTTTATTTCTTTTCAAAAATCTTTATCATTGCATTTTAACCCTATTTAGCAATGAACAAAACCGCGGAACTGGTGAATCACTGGGCTGATTTTGAAGAAAAACATCCTGACGCCGGCATTGAAGATTTTTGCAGTTTTTTTTTGATAAAAGGGCGCCAGCAGGACGGTGGTGATGGCCTGTTCAGCGGGGATTTTCCCCCAAGGGCTGATATTGTTTTAACAAAACTGATCGACCGGATTTCCAGGCTGCATATGATTTATGTGCAAATGGCCCTTAAAGAAACTGAAATTAATCATTTTGAGGAATTTAGGTTAATGACCGCAATCGCCAACCTGGAGTCACCCAAGAAAACCGAGGTAATATACCATACCATTAATGAGCTTTCGACAGGGCTTGCCTTACTTGCCGGGATGAAAAAACAAGGATATATAATTGAACAGGATGACCCCGGGGACAAACGATCAAAACGGCTTCTGCTTACTGCAAAAGGCCAAAAAGCATTGCAGGCCTGTTATGAACAATTCAGCAAAATTCCCCAGATACTTTTTGACGGGGTACCCGAAGAAGACGTTGAACTTTGTATCCAGCTTCTAAAAAATGTCGACATCAAGTACTCACAACTATGGCAATTGCATAAACGGGGGACGTTCGACGAGGTTTATAACAATATAAAAGAGCGCTAGGGATGTATCGCCAGCGAGTGAGAGCGGGATCAGAATTTATGCTGAACTGGCTGAAGAAAACTCCCCGGTGTAAAAATCACGCATGGGCCGATTGCTAATTCGTTGTCATTTATGTAATAAGTTTTTTCAGATCTGCTGTTGTAATAGTCAGGTCAAGTCCTTTTTTAGCAAGGCCTTTCGAGAGTATTTTGTCACCGGTCCACAATTTTGCATTGAGTTCAATTCCAAGTGCAACAAATGGCGTATCATCCTCGTCAATGCCTTGCGTTAAACTAATTGCCTGTCGCCATGACTGATCGCTGATCAACTCTTCTGAAATAAAATTAATTGTCGATAAAACCAGCGCTTCGATAATGAATAAATTGTTTTGACCGAGTTTGGAATAGGCAGCTATCCGGGAGGAATATCTTTTTAATTCTTCTTTAAAAAGGTCGGGTGCAAAGAAAATGAGATCATCTTGAATAGTAGTTAAAATTTCAATGGCGGATTGGGGGTTAAGTAGTGCACTAAATACAATATTAGTATCAACTACTAATTTCACTTGATAAACCTTTGCTTATTTTCAGCCCACCACCTCTTTTTTGATTCATCCGCCAACTTATTCGCCTGTTCCTCCGTACCCTTGCTTTGCCGGATAGCTTCCTTATATTTAAGGTAGTCAACTATCCGCTGAAGTCCTGAGGTATCAATGTCGGCCGGCAATCGGAAGATAATTTCAGTATCGGTTCTTTCTATTACCATATAACAAAAATACTAAAATTATTCTGACAAAATTAGCATATGTCCGATCAGGGCGTTAACTCTTAGATTATGCCGGGATGCATATGGAAAAAACTTCGTTAAATTTGATAAACCCAAATTGATATTTGAGCATTCAATTCGATACCATGGATTTACAAGCAGAAAAACTGAATATTTTGCAGATCATTCTAAACACTGAGGATGAAAGCTTTATTATGGATCTAAAAGCATTTTTATCAGATAGGGAAGTCGACTGGTTTGATGAATTAAGTGCGGAGCAGCAAAATGATGTTTTAGAAGGTCTGTCTGAAGCCGACAACGGCGCGACCGTGTCCCAAGCTGAAGCGGTAAAACTATTCGGAAAATGGGGATTGAAGTAAGATGAAACGGAAAGATTTGTGGGGCCGACTAAAAAGTACCGCCTTTACTTGTGAAAGTAAAGGCGGATTAGTAAATTTAAGTGCGAAAGAAATTTACTATATGACAAAGA
>OLLK01000281.1_pt1 | contig 41674 bp, 34 predicted proteins | sample 1604531 | NCBI WGS metagenome assembly OLLK01 (sample SAMEA104055722, study PRJEB20765) | soil metagenome | isolation source: soil | reverse complement strand
CATAAACATCAACAGGAAACCTAACTCATCAACGCTATTTCAACCCTTTTGAGACAGCCTCAACTTTTCTAGAGAAAGATAGATGTGGGTACACGGTAACCTTAAAAGGGACGGCAATTAATCACTTACATTTTATGATCGTTGCCGTAGGTTTTAAGCGACGAATAACAAAATTGACGAAGCACGGCTTTAGCCAAAGCCAGCCGATTGCAGTCGGCAAAAAAGTTAGCCACAACAATTTGAATCACAATCGAATTTCTCCGCCGCATCGATACTTTTGCTAATTTTGGTAAATGAAGAACACCACTCGTATCGTTGTTGGATTGGTTATCCTGCTTATCTTCCAGGCTTGCCATAATGATAAATCAAAAAACCAGGATGCTTTAAAGGCCGACCGTAAAGGTTTCGTGTTTATTAAAAATGGGCTGATCGACGGCTTGTCCGAAATAAAAGCATCCGGCCTTGCGATTACCAACTCCAACAATCACCGGGTTATCGACCTGGCAAAAATGATCATCACGGATCACGCCTTTGCCGACAGCGTGTTTTTGAAATTAAAAGCCGAACGCAAAGTGAGCGTAAACGACACCATTGATGGCTACGACAAACGGGCGATCGATAGTTTGTCGAAGAAAATGGGCCCGGCGTTTGACAGGGGCTACCTCAGTATGATGTCGGCTATTCACAAACGGGATACAGTATTATTTGGCTGGGCTGCTAAGAATCCAGATGCCGAGATCAGCAAATTTGCGAATAAAACCTTATCCACCCTGAAGCTGCATTTAGATTCGATAAATGCCGTGTCTTCATCCTTGAGGTAATAAAGCCGAATTTGCTATCTTAATTCTGTTTTAACCCATTATCTTTGGCCAAACGCAACCCGGACGATCAGCTTAATGAAGAAAAATATTTTTATCGCCCTTGAAGGCATCGATGGCAGTGGCAAAAGCACGCAGCTGAAACTGCTTAAACAGAAATTTGAACAAGCCGGGCATAAAGTTTATACCACATGCGAGCCAACGGATAATCCCATCGGCAAAATGATCAGGGAAATTTTCAGCCACAAAATGGAAGCCGATCACAATACGATCGCAGCGCTTTTTGTTGCTGACCGGCTTGACCATATCCAAAATAAAACTAACGGTATATTAAAAATGCTGGATGAAGGTTATACCGTAATTACCGACCGGTATTATTTTTCTTCGTACGCCTATCAGAGCGCCCATGTTGATCTAAATTGGGTGATACAGGCAAATTCGTTAAGCGCAGGCCTGTTACGGCCAGATCTGAACATTTATATCGATATAACTCCTGAACAAAGCATAGATAGGATAACAAAGGGGAGGGAGAAGATAGAGCTTTACGAAACGCTTGAAAATCTGCAAAATGTGCACGACAAATACTTCGAAGTAATGGATTTGCTGAAAGGGGAAGAAAAAATATTTGTAACAGATGGTAACAGGGAGCCTGAAGTGATCTCAAGCGATATTTGGAAAGAAATAGTTAAAAGAATCGGGTAAAAGGGATTATTTGGAACCGGGACGTTTGTTATTAACAGGAACCCTTACAGGGATCAATTTTTTCTCGCGCGGGATAAAAAGATTTTTTATTGCGTCGATAACTTCGTCAAGTATATTCCTGTTCATAGCCACTGATTTTTAAGGGTATTATTAAAATCCTTCCTAATTCTTCTCAAAAATTAGAAAAAATAATGACAATTCCAAAATATATTAATGATTTCGTGCATAAAGGCCTTTTGTGTTGTTATTTTTTAATTTTTGTTGACCATTGATTAAAAAAATAAAAACCAGCAAAAACAGTTATTAACAAAAAATATTTTTTGAATGATAAAATTAAATGAAAACAGGCTATTTATTTGCCACGAATGCGATAAAAGCGAAAAATTATCCTAAAATAAGCTCAATTGCTGCTGAATCGGCGGTCTTTCTTTCCCAAAAACAGTTCTTCCCCCGTATTTCCACGAATCCTTTCGCTCTTTTTCAATTAATTGATCGAAATTGGCATTTGGCGTGAAATTTTCTTCGGCCTGGCGTGCAATTTTTGATAACCGCTTGACTGCGTCGTTCTTTTCGTTAAGGCCAAGTTTGGCTTTATGAATCGCCGTTTGCAACACGGCTATGGTTTCATCATACACTTTGGTAGGTACAGGGAACGGATGGCCGTCCTTACCGCCGTGCGCAAATGAAAATCGCGCCGGGTCTTCGAACCTCGTCGGCGTACCATGGATTACCTCGCTTACCAACGCCAGGGATTGCAGGGTGCGCGGCCCGAGCCCCTGCAATTGCAGCAAGCCTTCAAAATCTTTCGGCTGTTTTTCGTGCGCCAGCCATAAAACGGCGCCAAGCCTTTTCAGGTTTACATCCTTTGCTTTTACATCATGATGCGCGGGCATCACCAGCTTGCTGATCTCGCTGATCATTTTGTCGGGACTTTCGCCCGCGATCTGCATGATACCTTGTCTTGAGCTGTCCGCCCGGCTGTCCGCCATATTTAAAATGTTGCCGGCGTTTTGGCCATAAATAAATGTGTGCGGATCATCCAAAAAAGTCGTCATGCTTTCCGAATGCCAGTGATAGCGCCGGGCGGTGCTGGTGGCATCGCTCATGCCCTGCTGCACAACGGCCCATTTCCCGCTGCTGCTTAAAATAAAATTGTGGGTGTATAATTGAAAGCCGTCCTGCACGGCGGTATTATCCACCTTGGCGCTCAGCTTGCTGCACTTTACCAGGTAATTACCGTCCAGGCCAGTGGCGTTGCCTATCGCTAACAACTCATTCGGTGTTTCCTTCGAGTATTTTCCTTTTCCGCCGCAAATGTAAATGCCAAGCTCCTTGCTGTGCGGATTTACCGAGCGCTTTAAGGCACCCATCACCGAAGTGGTAATACCTGAAGAGTGCCAGTCCATCCCCATCACCGCGCCAAGGCTCTGGAACCAAAACGGGTCGCTTAATCGTTTTAACACTTCATCCCGGCCATAATCCAGCACGATATTTTCAACCACGGCGAGGCCGAGTTTGGCCATGCGCTGGGCAAGCCAAATAGGTACGTGGCCATAGTGTAAGGGTAAATCAGCGGTTCCGGATCGTCTCATGCTAACAAAGTTAGTAAATGAATCACAGATTTATAGCTGATTTTTATGATTACACAGATTTTACTAGCTCGTCGAAGTTTTACTTCAACGCTTCAAAGCCATCCTTCACATCATTCCAAAACTCATCCAGGGCGATAACACGTGGTTTAAAGAAGGAAATAAGCGCCGGCCAGTCGTTTTTATTGAAGATGCTTACACCGGATATTTGCTTGCAGATCCGGCTCGTGATCTTTCCTTCGTCGTCACGATGATGGAGTTCCCAGTCCCATTCCTCATGGAGGTAATTGTGCAAAATATTTTTAAACTCGCCGAATTGCTCAAAGAATAGTTCTTGTATCCCCGTGTCAGGGTGGGAGAGTTCGATGCTGATAGTGGCCGTCTTTTTATCGGCATCCATTTTAAAATGGACATGTTTGAGACCGGTTTTATAGTTGATCCAGTTCACCCTAAAGCCATCGGATGATAGCTGCGGCGAGATATACTGGCCGAAGGTGTTCCAGAAGGCATGGCGTAATTGAGAAGCTTCTTCTTTAGTATACAAAATATGTTTTACTGATGATATGACGGTAATTTTAAACCATTAATTTGCGGCCGATGTTTGGCGCTAAATTATAAAAACAATGAAAACATTAGGGCTTATCGGCGGCACTACCTGGATATCCACGATGGATTACTATTCGCTTATCAATCGTAAAACCAATGAATTGCTGGGTGGCCTAAGTTCGGCTAAAATTTTATTGTATTCGGTGAATTTTGAAGAGTTCAGGCCGCCTGTTAACCCGGCCGCCTGGAATGAACTTACCGCTAAGTTTACGGCTATCGCCAAAAAACTGGAAGGTAACGGTGTCGACGCAATCGTTTTTTGCGCGAATACGCCGCATATGATCGCCGATAAGGTGCAGGATAATATTGATATTCCGCTCATCCATATCGCGCAGGCCGCTGCTGAAGAGATCGCAACGCAAAACATAAAAAAGGTCGCCCTGCTTGGCACCCGCATCACGATGGAGCAGGCTTTTTTTAAAGACAAGCTGGCTAAAAATGGCATTGAAGCCCTGGTCCCCGAAGCGGAAGACCGGCAGTTTATGCACGAGGCGATTTTTAATGAGATGGGTAAAGGCATTTTTTCGTCTCAAACAAAAAAACGTTTTATCGAGATCATCAATGGTTTAATTGAACAAGGCGCCGAAGGTGTTATTTTGGGATGTACAGAGTTTCCGCACTTGATCAAAGCGGAGGATTGCAGCGTGCCCTTGTTTGATACGACGGTGATTCATGCGGAAGCGGCGGTGAAATTTTTGATCACAGATTGAGGATGATTTTGATCACAGATTTTAAAGTGATTTTTATGATTTCACAGATTTTATGATCACAGATTTAAATTGATTTTTATGATTTCACAGATAAAAAGCATCCCGGAATCCAAAAAATATTTTAATCCATCATCTAAATGCAATATCCTTCTGAATTACGGACTAACGGGGTTTATAGTATTTCACCTATAAAAAATCTGTGCAATCAAATAAATCATCCTCGATCTGTGATCAAAATCATCCTCAATCTGTGATCACGAAAGCGATCTTGATTTTCTCATCTCTCGAATTTTCACCCAAAATCAATTTGTAACTACCGGGGTAAAGCTTCCATTTGCGCGTTGCCACATCCCATTTTTGCAGTTCTTTAACCGGGATTTTGATCGTTACCGTTTGCTCGCCCCCTTTGGTCACGGTTACCCGTTTAAATCCTTTTAACTCTTTTAACGGCATGCGGTCGATATTTGGATATTCAATATAGGCCTGCACCACTTCGTCACCATCTGTCGCACCGGTGTTTTTTACCTGTAAAGTTGCAGTGAGGGTGTCTTTGGGCAGATACTTTGGTTTGAGGCTGTTTTTTAATTCGTAAGCGAAATAAGTGTAGCTCAATCCGAACCCGAAAGGATATTGCACCGGACCATCGTAATAGCGGTAGGTGCGGCCTTTCATGTTATAGTTGCTGTAGTCGGGAACATTTGCCAGCGATTTATAAAAGGTAACAGGTAAATGGCCCGATGGAGATACGTTGCCGAATACAATGTCGGCCAAAGCATTTCCGCCCTGCTCGCCGGGGTACCATGCTAAAATGATCGCGTCAGCATAAGGCGCAATGGCATCAACATCGACATCGCTGCCGGCAGTAATTACAGCGATGATGGGTTTATTACGAACGCTTCTGCGCAGCTCCTTCATAAATTTTATTTCACTTGCAGGAAGCTCCAGGTTCTTTTTATCGCCGCCTGTTTCCGAAAGGAAGGCATCGCCTGCTTCGCCCTCCAGCACGGGCGACAGACCGATAACCGCAATGGTGACTTCGGCGTTCCCGGCCGCCCAGGTGCCGCCAAAGTGCGTGGTATCGCGGTAATCGCATCCCAGGTCGTATTCTATCCGTGTGTCAGGGCCAACTGCGCTGGTTATGCCGTCCACAAAATTCACCGTTTTTGTTGTTGTGCCATGATAATTAGCTACAAGCGGGTCGATTGCCCCGGCATTTGGCCCAATCACCATGACACTTGTAACAACATCTTTTTTCAGCGGCAAAACATTGTGCTCGTTTTTCAGCAGCACCATGCCTTGTTGTGCAATTTTGCGGGCCAGCGCGATGTGTGCATCGTTGTGCACACTGTCGGCGCCGTATTTAAAAAAAGGGCTTGCCGCCTGGTCATCATAAAAACCCAGCCTGAATTCGGTTCTAAATAAAGTATACAGCGCGCCGTCAATTTCTTTTTCCGTCAGCAGCCCTTGTTTTACTGCTTTGAGGCAATCATCCTGCAAAACGTCCGAGCAATCCAGGTCGATGCCTGCTTTTATCGCAGCGGCAGCCGTTTCAACCGGTCCGGGCAAATATTTGTGGGTGCTGAACACATCATCCAGGGCGCCGCAATCCGTTACCACATGCCCTTTAAATCCCCATTCTTTTCGCAGAATATCTGTCAGCAGCATTTTATTGACCGAGTTGGGTACGCCGTTTACGCGGTTATAGGCCGACATTACTGATTCCACGCCATGGCTAACCAGGGCGTGAAAAGCATACAGGTATGTTTCGCGCAGGTCTTTTTCGTCGACAATAGCATCAAACTTATCGCGGGTCGCTTCGGGGCCGCTGTGAACGGCAAAGTGTTTGGCAGTTGCGGATGCTTTTAAATGGTTTGGGTCATTCCCCTGCAGGCCTTCCACAAAAGCCGATCCCATGGCAGCGGTTAAAAAGGGGTCCTCGCCATAAGTTTCCTGTCCGCGGCCCCAGCGCGGGTCGCGGAAGATATTGATGTTAGGCGTCCAGAAGGTGAGGCCCATGTATTGCAGGTGCCGGTCTTTTGCTATCGCGAGATTATATTTTGCCCGTGCTTCGGTAGAAATGACGGTGGACACCTGTTTTAGCAAGCTGTCGTTAAACGTTGCCGCCATGCCAATGGCTTGCGGAAAAATGGTCGCCTCGCCGGCACGGGCTACGCCATGCAGCGCCTCATTCCACCAGTTATAGGCGGGGATGCCCAGCCGCGGCACAGCTTTACTTTGATAACCCAGCAGGCTTACTTTTTCTTCGAGGGTGAGTTTTGAGATAAGGTTGTTTATGCGGGCATCCAGTGGTTGCGACGCATCTTTATAAATGGGCTGTTGCTGGGCAAAGCAAAATGCTGGCGCCATCGCTAAGGCCAGGAGGCAGATTTTCAGGTTCGATCTCATTTATCGTAAATTTAGGTTTTTGCGTCAAATTGGTAGCACAAATGCGAAGGTTTGTTTCTTTGTCATCCTGAGCGTAGCACTCCTTTTGTCATCCTGAACGCAGTGAAGGATCTCGAAGCGACATTACCGCCTGGATGGTTTGGATGCATGGCTCAAGATCCTTGGCTGCGCTCAGGATGACAAATGCTGCGACGACAAACGTGTTTACAATTAACACCATCTTCCGTTCTTTCACCAAAAACCTTACATTAGCATCATCCAATACAAAACCCTTCATGAAATACCTTTTGCTGCCTGCATTAATCATCTGCTGCTATTTCACCGCTAATTGCCAACCGGCCCCAAAACCTTATGGTCCGTTGCCGTCGGAAGGGCAGCTCAAATGGCAGGAAACAGAAATGTATTGCATTATCCATTTCGGGCCGGATACTTATACCAATAAGGAGTGGGGTTATGGGGATGAGGATCCGCAAATATTTAATCCAACACAATTCAGCGCGATGCAGATCGTCGGCGCGGCAAAGGCAGGTGGATTTAAAGGGATTGTGGTGGTCGCCAAGCACCACGATGGTTTTTGCCTGTGGCCGACGAAAACCACGGAGCATAATATCTCCAAAAGTCCCTACAAAAACGGCAAAGGCGACATTTTGCAGGAGTACCGTGCTGCCTGCAATCAGCTGGGCATGAAGATGGGTGTTTACTGTTCCCCCTGGGACCGGAATAGCGCCCTGTATGGCAAAACGCAATATGTAACCGATGTTTACCGAAAACAGCTGGAAGAATTGTATACCCACTACGGGCCGATATTTATCAGCTGGTTTGACGGTGCAAACGGGGGTGATGGCTATTACGGCGGGGCGAGGGAGGTTCGGAAGATCGACCGTTCTACTTATTATGGATGGGATACTACTTGGGCAATTCCAAGGAAACTGGCGCCAAATGCTGTTTTGTTTGGCGATGTTGGCCCCGATGTGCGCTGGGTGGGCAACGAAGAAGGCCATGCCGGCGAAACCTGCTGGGCAACCTATACGCCCCATGCGCCCGATGCCGGCAAAAAGCCCGGAAATGGGTATACCAAAGACTATGAGGGCACCAACGGTCAGCGCGACGGCAAGTTCTGGATGCCCGCGGAATGCGACGTGCCCCTGCGACCCGGATGGTTTTACCACGCCGACCAGGACGGCAAAGCAAAGTCGCCGGATAGTTTGATGAGCTTGTATTACAAAAGCGTGGGGCGAGGGGCTTGCCTGGATGTGGGTTTATCGCCGGATAAAGAGGGGCGTATCTACGATACCGACGTAAAATCGCTGGAAGAATTTGGCGACATACTCAAAGGCATTTTTTCGGCAAACCTCGAAAAGGGAGCAACATTAACTGCAAGTAACATACGGGGAGGCAACAATGCGAAGTTCGGCCCGGAGAATTTGCTGGATAACGACCGCTACACCTATTGGGCCACGGATGACAATATTAAAACACCTTCTCTGGTCGTAAATATGCACCAGCCTAAAACCTTTAACATTATCCGGCTAAGGGAAAATATCAAACTCGGGCAGCGGATCGACGCCGTTGCGGTGGACGCTTTTATCGACAACAAATGGCAGCAAATTGCCACAGCGACCAGTATTGGCGGAAACCGGCTGATCAGGTTGCCAAAGGATATTAAGACAAGCAAAGTTAGATTAAGAATCACCAGCGCGCCGGTTTGCATTGCGCTAAGTGATTTTGGCTTATTTGAAGATGACCCTGTAAAACGTGCCGAGCGTGAACTGCAGGGCGGACCCGAAAAATTTTGATATATCAACAATATGAAAAAAGTATTACCCGCCCTTTTATTTGCACTGATTGCACTGGGTGCAAAAGCGCAAAATACTCCGTATGATACCACCAACAAACCCTTGCTGATCGCCAAACAATTCAGCTTTACGGAGGGTGCTTCGGTAGATAAAAAAGGCAATGTGTTTTTCACCGATCAGCCCAATGATAAAATATGGGAATACAGCGCCGATGGCAAGCTGTCGTTATTTATGGATAGCACTGGCCGCTCAAACGGTATGTATTTCGACCATAAAGGCAACCTGGTTACCTGTGCGGACGAACATGAACAGTTATGGTCCATCAGTCCTGATAAAAAAGTTAAAATATTGTTGAAGAACTACCAGGGCCATTTGATGAACGGGCCAAATGATATTTGGATTGATAATAAAGGGGGCATTTATATGACTGACCCCTATTACCAACGCCCTTGGTGGTCGCGCACCAAATCCGACCTGGACGGCGAAAAGGTTTATTACCTGCCAAAGGGAAAAGATCAGCCCTTTATTGTTGATGCCGATGTTAAAAAGCCGAACGGGATAGTAGGTACACCCGATGGCAAATATTTGTATGTTGCGGATATTGCAGATAACAAAACCTATAAATATACCATCAACAAAGACGGTACCTTAAGCGACCGTAAGCTGTTTGCGCCGCTTGGCTCAGACGGGATGACGCTTGACGCCGAAGGCAACGTTTATTTAACCGGGAAAGGAGTGACCATCTATAATCCCGAAGGCAATAAGATCGGGCACATCGATATCCCCGAGCCCTGGACAGCGAACCTTTGCTTCGGCGGTAAAAACAAAGATGTTTTGTTTATTACAGCGTCGAAGGCGATCTATACCGTGAAGATGAATGTGAAGGGGGTGGAGTGATCCTGTTTCTGCCTAAATAGAGAATATGGTTGGGACTAGCCGTGAAAAATTAGTAACTAATATTTCGGATCCCGAAACCGTATGGGACCTCATCATCGTCGGTGGCGGTGCAACCGGCCTCGGTACCGCTGTCGATTCCGCTTCAAGAGGTTACAAAACCTTATTACTGGAGCAATCCGATTTCGCAAAAGGCACTTCCAGCCGCAGCACAAAGCTGGTTCACGGCGGGGTACGCTACCTGGCCCAGGGAAATATCGGGTTGGTTAGAGAGGCTTTGCACGAACGCGGCTTGCTGTTAAAGAATGCCGCTCACCTTGTTAAAAATGAAACTTTTATTATACCGGTTTATAGTTGGTGGAAGACAGTTCTTTACACCGTGGGCTTGGGTATTTATGATCTTTTGGCCGGTAAACGCAGTTTCGGGCGGTCAAAGCGTATTTCGAAAGCAGAAGTGATCAGCCGTCTCCCTGGTATCAACCCAAAAAGTCTTCGTGGGGGCGTATTGTATCATGACGGCCAGTTTGACGACGCGCGCATGGCTATTAATCTGGCACAAACGGCGATGGAGCAGGGCGCAATGGTATTGAACTACACCAAGGTTACTCAATTGCTTAAGGCGAATGGAAAAGTAACCGGGGTTTTGGCGATGGATGTGGAAACAGGGAAGACTTATCAAATTAATGGTAAGACCGTGATCAACGCCACAGGCGTTTTTGTTGATGACCTGTTAAAAATGGATGAGCCACACAAAAAACCTTTGGTAAGGCCAAGCCAGGGAATTCACATTGTGGTCGACAGCTCGTTTATGCCGGGGAACGATGCGCTGATGATCCCCGAAACGGACGATGGGCGGGTTTTATTTGTTGTGCCCTGGCACGGTAAATTGTTGATAGGCACTACGGATACGCCGTTAAATGAGCACAGCCTGGAACCCATTGCGCTGGAAACCGAGATCGAGTTCGTAATGCGCACTGCGAATAAATATCTTGCAAAAACCATTACGCGAAATGATGTACTCAGCGTATTTGCCGGTCTGCGCCCGCTGGCTGCTCCGGCGGAAGGATCTGCATCTACAAAAGAAATATCCCGCAGTCACAAACTCATCGTATCGCCTTCAGGGCTTATAACCATTACCGGGGGGAAATGGACCACCTATCGCAAAATGGCCGAAGATACAGTTGATGCGGCTACCAGGATAGCCGGTCTGCCGTTCCAAAAATGTATAACTGCAGACCTTTCCGTTCATGGCAACAAACTGGAAATAGATCGAAGTGATCATTTATATGTTTATGGTGCCGATCGGGAGGCGGTACTGGAATTGTTGAAGGATAATCCGGGTTGGTCGCAAAAACTCCACCCAGCGTTTGACTACATGCAGGCAGAAGTAATATGGGCGATCAGGAACGAGATGGCCCGGACGGTGGAGGATATGTTGGCACGACGATTAAGGGCGCTTTTCCTGGATGCCAGGGCGGCTATCGAAATGGCGCCGGCGGTAGCTCGGCTAATGGCCACGGAGATGAGCCAAAGTGAGGTGTGGCAAAAAGCACAAGTCGTGGCATTTGAGGAAGTGGCAAAAGGCTACTTGATTAATCATTCCTAATTTCTTGATTGACAATCCGCTTCTAAATTGTAACTTAAGCGCACCAATTATACTTTGGTTCATAGTTCATGGTTGATAGTTCATAGCAAAATGCAACTATTTCCTACTATGAATTATGAGCCATGAACTATGAACCAAAATGAACCAATACATTCTAGCCCTCGACCAGGGCACCACCAGTTCGCGGGCGATTGTTTTTGATCATAAGGGCGAGATCAGGTCCGTCGCCCAAAAGGAATTTACCCAGATATTCCCGCAACCGGGCTGGGTGGAACATGATCCGAATGAGATATGGTCATCGCAAGCAGGGGTAGCCGTTGAGGCTATTGCTAAAATGAATATCAGCGCCCAAAATATAAAGGCGATAGGTATTACCAATCAACGCGAAACCACCATCGTGTGGGACCGCGAGACCGGCGAACCCGTTTATAACGCCATCGTTTGGCAGGACAGGCGTACAGCATCTTATTGTGACCACCTAAAAACCGAAGGACTAACCGACCTGATCCGCTCAAAAACCGGCTTGATCATCGACGCTTATTTTTCCGGGTCGAAGATCAATTGGATACTAAATCATGTAGAAGGGGCGAAGGAGTTAGCAAATATGGGCAAGTTGGCCTTCGGGACCGTTGATAGCTGGCTGATATGGAAATTTACAGGCGGTAAAACCCATGTCACCGATGTAACCAATGCCAGCCGCACTATGCTGTACAACATAAAAAAGCTGGAGTGGGACGAGGAACTGCTGCGAATTTTTGATATTCCGCGCAGTATGCTGCCGGAAGTAAAGGAGTCGAGCGAGGTTTACGGCGAAACGGCCGGGAATATTTTTGCAGCGAAAATTCCTATCGCAGGCATAGCAGGCGACCAGCAGGCGGCGCTGTTCGGGCAGATGTGTACCGACAATGGCATGGTTAAAAACACTTACGGTACCGGTTGTTTTATGCTGATGAATATCGGCGACCATTTTATCGAATCGAAAAATAACCTGCTCACCACTGTTGCCTGGAAGATCAACGGAAAAACGCAATACGCCTTTGAGGGCAGCATATTTATTGGCGGCGCCGTCGTGCAATGGCTGCGCGACGGGCTGGGTATTATTCGCTCATCTGCAGAGGTTGAACGGCTTGCCATGGAAGTGGAGGATACTGCCGGCGTTTATTTTGTGCCTGCATTTGCCGGTTTGGGCGCGCCTTACTGGGACGCGGAAGCAAGGGGAACCATAGTCGGCCTTACCCGCGGCACAACTTCGGCACACATTGCGCGGGCCGCTCTTGACAGTATAGCCTACCAAACTGTGGATGTGTTAAAAGCCATGGAGGCCGACGCCGGCTTGCCCATTAAAGAGTTACGCGTTGACGGAGGCGCCACAGCTAACAACCTGCTGATGCAATTCCAGGCAGATGTGCTGGGCAGCAAAGTCATCCGGCCGGTGGTTACCGAAACAACCGCTTTGGGCGCCGCTTACCTTGCGGGCCTTGCCGTAGGTTATTGGAAAAACCTGGAAGAAATACAGGGACAATGGCAGTCGGAACGGGTATTTGTGCCGAACGCTATTGCAGAAGAAATGGAAATGAAGATGGCTGGCTGGAAGCGTGCAGTTAGCGCTGCGCAAGGGTGGTCGGCCGGACTCCAGACTTTCGACTTAGAAAAGTACACTTAAACTCAAAAATATGTCACCATTTATGGCCGAAATGATCGGCACCATGTTACTGATCCTTTTAGGCGATGGCGTTGTCGCTAATGTGCTGCTGAATGACACCAAAGGCAATAATGGCGGATGGATCGTGATCACCACCGCCTGGGGACTGGCGGTTTACGTCGGGGTGGTTGTAGCCGGCCCGTACAGCGGCGCGCATTTAAACCCAGCGGTCACTATTGGATTGGCTATTGCCGGTAAATTTGCATGGAATAAAGTGCTTTTGTATATCGCCGCGCAAATGCTGGGTGCGTTTATTGGCGCGTTCCTGGTGTGGCTGATGTATTACGATCATTTCCAACGCAATAACAAGCCTGATTCTATATTAGCGGTTTTTTGCACCGGACCGGCTATCCGCAATTATACTTCAAACATCGTGAGCGAAATAGTAGGCTCATTCGTATTGATATTCACCGTGTTTTATATTGTTGGCGGCGAGATCCCTTCGACCCAAACACCGATCGGACTTGGCTCGGTAGGGGCATTGCCTGTAGCGCTGTTGGTTTGGGTGATCGGGCTTTCATTGGGTGGAACAACCGGCTATGCCATAAACCCCGCCCGCGATCTTGGCCCACGGATCATCCACTTTTTAGTCCCCATAAAAAATAAGGGCACCAGCGACTGGGCTTACGCCTGGATACCCGTCATCGGACCGATAGCCGGTGCTGCAATAGCGGCATTTTTGTATTTGCAGGTGCGCATCTGATGAGCGCTGGTTAACCTAATACTTGTTTCGGTTATTCCTGGTAAGAAAGATATTTGTGCCTTCCACTGATACTTATTTAACAATTTCTTCAAAATATTCTGCAAAAATTTTAAAAATATTCATTGATAATGAGTAGGTTGGTCGCCAAAACCTAAAAGTAATTACTACGGATGAAAAGAATACTGATTTGTTTGCTCAGCCTGACCATATCACACATCCTGATGGCCCAGGATGGAGCGTCCATCAAGGCCGTGATGGATAAAGTTCAACTCCAGTTTAACCTTGACGCTGCCGGCAGCCCTGTTTATGCCGTTAATTATGGCGACAAAGCGGTAATCAAACCTTCGCACATGGGTATTAAGCTGTTGGACGATAGCAGTTTCGACAAACATTTCATCCTATTAAACACCGAGCGGAAAGCAGTCGACGAAACCTGGGAACCTGTTTGGGGCGAAGTGAGCCATATCCGCGATCACTATGAGCAGATGACAGTGCACCTCCAGCAACAAAATGCGCCGCATAGATTGATGGATATTGTGTTCAGGATTTTTGCGGATGGGGTAGGATTCAGGTATGAATTTCCCATACAGCCAAACCTGCAATATTTTGTGGTCTCGGATGAGTTGACAGAATTTGCGCTTACCGGCGATAACAAAACTTTCTGGATACCCGGCGATTATGACAGCAACGAATATCCCTACACCACATCGCCCATAAGCCAGGTTGATGCATCGGTATTGTACCAATCGGAAGCGGAAATAGCCGTTCGCTTCGTGCCCGATAAATACGGCATACAAACGCCGCTGATGATGAAAACCATCGATGGCTTATATATAAATATCCACGAAGCCGCCTTGCAAAACTATACCTCGATGCAGTTGCATGTGGATACTAAAACCTTTAAGCTAACTGCAAACCTGGTTGCCGATGCGGTTGGCAATAAAGCCTATATGCGTACACCTTGCCACACGCCGTGGCGAACCATTATCGTAAGCGACAAGGCGACGGATATTTTGGCATCCAAAATGATCCTTAACCTCAACGATCCCTCAAAAATTACAAACACTTCGTGGATAAAGCCGATGAAATTCGTAGGCGTTTGGTGGGAAATGCAGACCGGCAAAAGCACCTGGAACTATACCGATAACCTTGATGTGCGCGATGCTAATGGCAACCTCATCCCCCACGGCAAACATGGCGCAACTACCGCAAATGTGGAACGCTATATCGATTTCGCCGCCAAAAACGGCATCCAGGGCCTATTGGTAGAGGGCTGGAATACCGGCTGGGAAGAATGGTTTGGCCATTGGTCCGAGAAGCCATTTGATTTTGTGACGCCATACCCGGATTTTGATATCAAAGCCGTTACCAGCTATGCCGCCTCAAAAGGCGTAAAAATGATCATGCACAACGAAACCTCGGGCGGGGCAACCAACTACGAACGACAGATGGACACTGCTTTTAAATTTATGAAAAGCTACGGTTACGTAGCGGTTAAGACTGGTTATGTGGGCAAAATTATGCCTCGCGGCGAACATCACGACGGGCAGTGGATGGTTGATCATTATGTCCGCGTGGCGCAAAAGGCGGCGCAATACGGCATTATGCTGGATGCGCACGAGCCGGTGCGGCCCACGGGTTTGCAGCGCACGTACCCTAACTGGATGGCCAGCGAGGCCGGCCGAGGGAATGAATACAACGCGTTTGGTAATGGCAACAACCCCGATCATGAAACGATAATGCCATTTACCCGGTTTATGGGCGGGCCGATGGATTATACCCCCGGCATATTCAAGATAAAAGGCTACTCCACTGTTCCCGGGCGGCAGGTGCGTACCACGCTGGCTAAGCAACTGGCTTTGTATGTGGTGCTGTACAGCCCAGTACAAATGGCGGCGGATATCCCGGATAATTACGAAAGCCATATGGATGCTTTCCAGTTCATTAAAGATGTGGCTGTTGATTGGGATGATACCAAAATAATCGAGGCCGAACCCGGTGAATACATTACCACGGCCCGCAAAGCAAAGGGAACGGCCAACTGGTTTGTAGGCGCCATTACCAATCAAAATAGCCGTAACGCCAATATCCCGCTAAACTTTTTGGACAAAGGCAAAAAATATGTGGCCACCATTTATGCAGACGCTACTGACGCCGATTGGAAAAATAACCCGGAAGCTTATAAGATCAGCAAATTTTTGGTAGATGATAGCACCAAATTAAATGTTAAGCTGGCCAATGGTGGCGGGGCGGCTATCAGTATTATGCCGGCCACGGCCGCCGACAAGGGCTTATCGCTTTATAAATGAGTTTTTTCAGGATATCCGGCAAACGGAATTTTATTACGCTATCCCGGAGCGCTTCAATTTTGTTGCGTTCGCAACAAGTGAAACAGCGTGCAACAAAGTGTAACATCACTGATTATTAATAACTTAGGTACTGAGAGGATTTTGTCAGTGACAGGACCGTGTCACCACTTTTTCTGTTTCCGGCCAAATTATTTAGAATATTAGGGAAGTTGTGAATAACCTAATCATTTTTCCACAAAATGATGCCAGTCGGCTTAAGCGATTAACTTTACGCTTTGCTTTTTGCTAAGTTGTAATAGTTGTAAAGGTTGTAATGGTTGAAAAGTCGGATGATTTTTAACCCTTACAACTTTTACAACTTCTTACAACCCTTACAACTAAAAAATGACCAAAGAAACGCCCTTAATGCAGCAATACAACCAGGTAAAAGCAAAATACCCTGGCGCCCTGCTGCTTTTTCGTGTGGGCGATTTTTATGAGACCTTTGGCGAAGACGCTATAAAAACAGCCGGGATATTGGGCATTGTGCTTACCCGCCGGGCTAACGGCGCTGCGACGCATATTGAATTGGCCGGTTTTCCGCATCATTCGCTGGATACCTACCTGCCCAAGCTGGTGAGGGCGGGGCAGCGGGTGGCCATTTGCGATCAGCTGGAAGACCCGAAAACCACCAAAACCATTGTAAAGCGCGGTGTTACCGAACTGGTTACACCGGGTGTTGCCACCAACGATAATATCCTCCATCAAAAAAGCAATAACTACCTGGCTTCGCTTTATTTTGAGAAAAGCAGCATTGGTATTGCACTTATCGACATCAGTACAGGCGAGTTTTGGACAGCCCAAGGCACCGGCAGCTATATCGACAAGCTTCTGCAAAGCTTTTCGCCAAGCGAGGTGATCTACCCCAAAAGCCGCCGGCACGATTTTACCGAACTTTTCGGCGATCGCTTTTATACTTATACGCTGGATGAATGGCCCTACAGCGGCGATTATGCCAATGAAGTGCTGTTAAAACATTTTGGCGTAAAATCATTAAAAGGTTTTGGTATCGACAGGCTGAACCTGGGCATCGTTGCAGCCGGCGTCGCATTACATTACCTGAACGAAACGGAACATCGCAACCTGCAGCATATCTCGGCCATCGGCAGGATAGAGGAGGACCGCTATTTATGGCTCGACCGGTACAGCGTGCGCAACCTGGAGTTGGTTGGCTCGGCGAATGAAAATGCGCATACACTGGTGGAGGTACTGGATCAAACATGCTCGCCTATGGGCGCCCGGCTGCTCCGCCGGTGGATCGTGATGCCGCTAAAGGAAATAAAGCCGATCAATGACCGGCTTAATGTGGTGGAGTTTTTGATCGAACATGAAGACTTGCGCGAAGAATTTAAGCAAAATATCCGCCTTATTGGCGACCTGGAGCGGCTGATCTCAAAAGTCGGGCTTCAAAAAGCAAACCCGCGCGAGGTTTGCCAGCTTAAAAAAGCGCTGAATGCTATCGACGCGATCAAAAAACTGGGCGAAACGTCTGCCAACGCGCCTTTACAGGCTATCGCAGAGCAGCTAAATCCATGTGCCCTTATTGGCGGAAAAATTGAGCGGGAGTTAAGCGTTGAACCACCGGTGATGCTGGTAAAGGGCGGCGTGATCAACGACGGGATCAATGAGGAACTGGACCGGCTTCGCAAGATCGCCTTCGGCGGAAAAGGCTACCTGCTCGAGATACAAAAACGCGAAGCGGAGTCCACCGGGATACCATCCCTGAAAGTATCGTTTAATAATGTTTTTGGCTACTACCTGGAGGTTACGCATAGTCATCGCGATAAGGTGCCGTCTGAGTGGATCCGTAAACAAACGCTGGTCAACGCTGAGCGTTATATTACCCCGGAACTAAAAGAATACGAGGAACAGATATTAGGCGCTGAGGAAAAAATACTCGTACTGGAGACACGACTGTTTAACGACCTGGTGTACTCACTGGCGGAGTATATCAAGCCTATACAGCTTAACGCGCAATTGGTAGCCAGGCTGGATGTGCTGCTCAACTTTGCCACTATCGCCATAAAAAACTATTATATTAAGCCGCAGGTAAATGATAGCAGGGTAATTGATATTAAAGGCGGCCGCCACCCGGTGATCGAAAAAACATTGCCGTTGGGCGAGGAATACATCACCAATGATGTTTATTTAGACTCGGAGACCCAGCAGATCATCATCATCACCGGGCCAAATATGGCGGGTAAGTCAGCATTGCTAAGGCAAACGGGGCTGATCGTGCTGATGGCACAGATGGGTTGTTTCGTGCCGGCAAAAACGGCGTTGATAGGTTTGGTGGATAAGATATTTACCAGGGTAGGAGCTTCAGATAACCTTTCATCCGGCGAATCCACTTTTATGGTGGAGATGAACGAGACGGCAAGTATCCTTAATAACCTTTCGGACAGGAGTTTGATTTTGCTGGACGAGATCGGCCGCGGTACTTCTACTTATGATGGTATTTCTATCGCATGGTCCATTGCTGAGTTTTTGCACAACCAGCCCAACGCGCGCGCCAAAACCCTTTTCGCTACCCATTATCACGAACTGAATGAACTGAGCAATAGCTTTAATAGGATAAAAAATTACAATGTTTCGGTAAAGGAGGTTGGTCACCAGATCATCTTCCTGCGAAAACTGGTGCCCGGCGGGAGTGAGCATAGCTTTGGTATCCATGTGGCCAAACTGGCGGGCATGCCACAAAAAGTTTTATCTCGTGCCAACGAAATATTAAAAAAATTGGAAGCCGAGCGGACGGGAGGGGAGCACATCAAAGAAAGCATCCGTAAAGTGCAAAAGCAGGCGGTGCAGATGCAAATGTTCTCCATCGACGACCCCGTACTTGTAAAAATACGCGATACGCTAAATAACCTTGATGTAAATACGTTAACACCAGTTGAAGCCCTGATGAAGCTGGATGAGATACAGCGGGTCATCAAAGGGTAGCGAAATCGAAGTTTTCAAACCTTCGCAAGTCTCGCTCCGTCTTTCGGACTTTCCGTCTTCCGGACTAAAAACTCATTTCTGATTAACCTGCAGGCTATACAGATCAGCACCGGTTTTGGAAATATTTATGCTGATGTTTTTGCCTTTCCCGGCAGCAAATGAGTAATAGGCGAAATCCGAATTATCGTCTTTTACGGTTTGTTTATAATGACTTTGGAGCTGTGTTAACAGGTTGGTGATAAATGCTTTATTGCGCGTTAAATAGGAAATGCTGTTTGAGGTAATGGTTATGGCTTCTTGTTTCGCGGTCCCGGCGTTCTTTGTAAAGCGTTGTGACACACTTTTTTCGGCTGCCCCGGAGCCCAGCGATGTAAATGATTTGGATTTTAATAACGCAGATTTATTATCATCATCCAATAGATTAGCCAGCTGTTTTACAGACAGGCTTTGACCATGCGCCTGTGCTCCCAAAAACAAGCACAGGCTAACAAATAACATCTTCTTCACCGTTTAATTCACTTTATTTTTTTTCGGGCATCTGTTTGAAACCTGGCCGTAATAATTCCGTAAATATCCGTTTATTATACCGTTGTGTTAACATGTTAAAATAAAACGGAGTAAATAAATTCCGATTGCGATTATTTTTACAAAAATGAAAAAAATACTTTACCTGTATTGCACATTTTTGGTATTGGCGGTGGCGCTGTCATCGTGCCATACTAAAAGGGCCGCCATGCGCGGTCAGGCCGGCGAACTGGTAAAACCCCAGCAAAGCGTCGCTGAAAAATACGCCGCTATTTTGGGAGTGGAAAAAGCCGATGTTCAAAATGGCAGGCTTTATGAATTTGTCGACGACTGGATGGGTACGCCATACAGGTTTGGTGGCCAGGAAAGGGATGGGATCGATTGCTCAGGGTTCGCCCAATTATTGGAACAGCAGGTTTTTAATGTAAGCATACCCCGTTCAACCAGCCAACAGATCACCGTTATAAAACGTAAATACGAGGAAGAACTGGTTGAAGGCGACCTGCTTTTTTTTGATTACGACGGTAAGAAATTCAGCCACGTAGGTGTTTACCTGCAAAACGGCTTTTATGTACATGCCAGCTCGAGCAAAGGTGTAACCATTACCAAACTGCACGACCCTTATACCTACAAATACTTTTCGCGCTGCGGTTCCATCATTGGCGACAGCACAAATTCTGAACCGGGGAAGTAAGTTAATCTTTATGGGGCCTCTTTCGTTTTACAGGCAGTTCCTGCACTTTAATTCGCTTAAAAAGAGAGGCCAAGGTAATTTTGTCAGCCTTTTGATGACGATAATAAATTAAAGCCAGTATTCTGATCAGGATTGCATAGCCGACTATAAATCCAAAAAAAATCCAGTTGTCAAAACTGAATTTAATGGTGCAAAACAGCAGTAAAAAAATAACCGGTACGCCAAAATAGTTTATTCGTACGATCTTCCATTTCAACATATTTTCCATTTCATCATCCTTTAAACATAATACTTCCTTGTTCCTGATGAGATAACCTGTCAGCAGGGTTTCGGCAAAAATCGCAAAATAAAATATGGTGAGATAAGTGTACGCTACCCAGGCATGCTTGCCAAACTTGTCGGCGTTAAAAATAAACGACAAGGCAAATGGGTAAAGTGAAACGCTCAATAAAAAAAGCAGGTTGATAAATACCAACGGCGCGTTATAGTCTTTTAAATAACTAAAAATGCGTAAATGCTTCATCCATAACCGGCCGACCACAAAAAAGGTCATGATATAGACCGTAAGTTTCGGCAGTACCTGCAGGAAGGCGTTTTTTGCTTCATTCTCGGTGGCGTAAGTAATTACGTCTGGCAGTCTAACGTCCAATATCATGATGGTGATGATAATGGCAAACACCGCATCACTAAAAAAGATGATACGCTCGAGTTGAAACTCTTTTTTGATCTCGTCTTCCTGTCTTGTGCTCATTTAAGTAAATATCATTCGTTTTTCGGTATATTTGTACCATGGCTGATGAAAAAGAAAGATACAGTTTTTGGACAAAATACAAGCGATTTGCCGGCACTGAAATAATGCTCTATGTCATCATGATCGTCGGCATCATTCTTGGGATCATTATTTTCAGCAAATAATTAATTCTTCGCAAGGCTTACGGTGTAGCTATCCGCGTCTACGGCATCCTGGAAAAAATCGACCACTTCCTGGTAAATGTCTTTTTTGTAGGTTCCGTCAAACAATTGAAGCTTGCGCCGATATATTAACTGGCCGCCATTTAGTTCCATTGTCGCACTGAATTTACCAAAAGGCTTATCAATTTTAATGTTCAGCGGCTCTTTTTCCAAATGATAACCCGCAGGTATGGTATAGCTAACCTCGTCAATATCGGTATATCCCCGGTTGATGTAAACTTCATTTTGCCGGTTTGTCACCTGTCGTGGTGTTCCCTCTATTCTGTTAACCGGGTTGACCATAAAATAATATTTGCCATCGGTAAACGAGGCGTAATCCCTGGCAGTTAATTGTATTTTTTCGGTAGTGGATGGGCTGAAACTTTTATCCTGCCTTAATTCGTAGTGATTAACCACCATATTATTGATGGGATAAAGTTTTTGAAGGATTTTGTTCTGTTCCGTTGAAGATTCATTAACAAGTTCATCCCGTTCTTCGAAAAAGACGCCTTTGTATACCGTATTCATTGATCCCGATATCGTTCCGTCTGCGCCGACCACGAAACTTGCTTTACGGTTTTCGAGGTCATCGTCAACCGTATATTTCGGCGTATGCAGCAATTTGCCTCCCCCAGGGGTACAGGCCAATACAGTCCGGTCATCTGTAAAGTCCCCGAGGTAGCCAAAAGGTATCGTTTGATTCGTGCAGTCAGCCCATGTTGTGTCATTTTTAAAAGGGATACATAAAATAATGTGATCTCCCTGGCTCATACTCGCAAAGTCGCTTTGCATACTTACTTTATATCGGCCTCCCGATTTTACCACGCAGTACCACGAATCAATATTCACGGCCTTTAATAACGCCTGTGTATAGTTAACCAGGGCCTTGCAGTCGCCGTAATTTTGGTTGTCTACGTCTGAGGCCAAAAAAGGTTGGTAGCCCCCAATTCCGATCTGAACACTTACGTAATGAGTCTTATGCTGCATAAACTCGTATATTTTTTTGGCTTTTAATTTAGGATCTGCAATGTCTCTCGTTATATCTTTTATGTGATCCATCGTTGCCTGCGGGATTTCCTGCCTTCCGGCTACCAATTTATCGTATATCCACTTACCAAGTGAAGACCAGTCGGTAAACGAGCCTTCCAATCCAAAATAAGAAAATTTTTCAGGGGCGATCTGTACGCTCGGGTCAATGTCGCGGTAATAAGGGCTTAAGGACTCATACTTGGTTGCTTTCAGATTGGTTAACTGCCAGGTATAAGTTTTCTCCTTATCATTGTTAAGCCCAATAGTCGCTTTGTTTGCGATGTTGGTTTCTTTGTACCTGATTTTAAAATCAGGCTTACAGCTAAAAACAAAGGTGCTTTTTTCAATAGCTTCCTCTGTACCGGACCGGGGTTCCCAGTTTTCCAAATCTAATGTCTGTTTCGAGCGGATTTCCAGTTCATAAACTATGGTATAGGGGTATTCGGGTATAGCTGGCTGGTAATATTTTTTTCGTTGACCGTTAAATAATGAAAAACCGTCCGCCACGCTTTCGTCGGCAAAATCACTTTCAGAAAATTTGCCCACGGGCTTTCCAAATTCATTGTAAACAACCCCTTTAATATACTTTACGGCATCTTCTTTATCGTAATAAAGTTCTATTTGCGCGTTTTCGTCCCCATTCTTATTTAAAATAGTTACAGCTTTTTTGATATGTTCAACTGTTGTATTGATGTCTTTTACCCCGACGCGCTGCTCTTCATTCCGGACAACGGTATTAGCGTGCGCGAGCAAATCTTTGGGGATAAGGCTGACGTCATAATTTTCCTGTGCAAAAGCCTTTCCAAGACCGAGAAATAGTACTCCCGACAAAAAAACAAGTCTCATTAATTCTTTTTGAATATCATCTCGGCCCTTTCCGACTGGATGACCTTGTTAAAAAACTCCTTAAGATATGAATATTCTTCGGGCTGGTAAACCGATTTATTCAGCTGGATGACGTGTGAAAAAGTAAATGAATTGTCGCCAGATTGGTAGTCTGTCACAAATCTTGCGCCGTTGCCAGGCATGCCTTCCGTAAGGTTTTGTGGTGGAGAATCGACAGCGTAACCCGCCGGCAAGTGTATCGTTAGAATGGTACGGTACTCCAGCGGCATGCCCATATCAACCGGGTACGAACGCTCGGTAAGCTTGAACGGGTTAGTCGTGATCTTGCTCATAAAAAACGGGTTAAAGGATAGCCTGTTTGCATTCGTTTTGTCGAAGACGTTGATCTCGACGTCGTATTTTTCAACAACCGGTTTATCAAGGCTGTCGATATTATCGATCTCCGATTTTAGGATCTTCAGTTTAGCTTGTTTTGAACCCAGGTCTTCCACATATTCGTCTGCGCTATTAAATTTCTTGATGGCGACCCTGGTTTCGTAGGCCTGGTATCCAATTGAGTAACGGGTTAATGTGCCTTTTAACTTACCGTCAGGCTGTAATGTAAGATCAAAAGAATCAGTGCTTTTTTCTTTCTGAGGCACATTTAAATCAACCCAATAGGAAGGCTTATCCAAACTAAAAACTCGTCCCTTACCGTTTAAACACCTAAGGGGCAGCGTTCCAAATGGCAGTAAGGGATCAGTAGCGTCCAAAAAATAGCTCCTGTCCCCAATATTTACTTTGGCGATCACATAATCAAAATCATTGGTCGCAGGATAAAGCTCATTCACAAAGCCATTCCCCCTTTGCGAAAGCAGTACGGCTTCCGCATTAAGCCCTGCACTATTTAATGCATCTATTAGCGAAATATTAATATCGGCAACACTGCCGCTATGTGCTTCATAAGCCTTTTTTACGCCTGCGCCGCTGTATATACCCACGTAGTCATTCCATTTAAAGCTATGTTGTATATAGTCAAAAATGGCTTTTGCCTTCTCCAAATCATCTGCTTTGCCGGCAGTTACCGGCACCATCCGGTCTTTAAATACCGCTGTTCGCTTTAATTGGGTTCCAAAATCTTCGTCTCCTTTCAGTGAAATGTCTATGTCTTTCCACTCCTTGGTCTCCCTATGCTTCGACCCGTCATACGGGTCGGTGAATTCAACCAGGTCAAAAGTTATCGCTGATAGGTAATTTATGGGCGCTGTCATGTAATCTTCTTCAACAAAAGCGGAAATATCATCGATACCGTAAATAATATCGGAGCAATCACTTTTTGCACCGTGGGTCGAAAAACATTCCTTCAACACATCCGCCTTGTTTTCAGATAATTTTAAAAAACCATGTAGCGCAGCGTTATAGGTAAAGTGACCTGGAATGATCGCTTCATATTCAGAATGTATCTTGGGGATATCGCTTTGAAAATACCAGGTATGAAAATGTGAAAGTGAAAGGTTGATTGGCGAAACAAAACGAAACTTGTATTCAATTACACAACCGCTGGTGAGCGACGGCATTGTAAATTTCATAGTGCTTTGTTCTTTATAATCGCGTGACGTATAAACTTTGGAAGGGTCAAGATCAGCATGTTTTATGGCGCCGCTTTCGTCAACAAAATAGGTAGTGCCCTTTAAGCTTTCAACGGTTTCCAAAGCCATATTGTCAGATGAGTTTTTAAGCCTGATCTCCTTTGTAGCTTCATCAAACCCCTTGCTATCGAAAATTTTAATTTTGACATGATATTCCATCATCAATTTAATATCGTCATCATTTGCTACCGTAATTTCCGATTTACCATATTCCCTTAATACCACCGCATGTGCCGAAGTATCCTTAGCATATTTGGTCATTTTAAGCTCGTCTGTTGTGATGCTTCCGTATGGAAAATCCTGGGCAAGTGACATGCGGCAAACAGATGTCACGATCACCAGGGTGAGCAAGGCCTTTTTCATAATCTGAATCAAAATTAACTAGAGCTTAAAATTAGGTTTTCATTCAATATATTTATCAAGAATTAAAAATTTTTAGTACAAATTCTTTTTATGACCTTTGCGCGCATTCGCTATCTGCAAAAAAGATGAAGTTAAATTTAAAACGGCCGCTGGCATTTTTTGATCTTGAAGCTACGGGTATAAATGTTGGTGCCGACCGTATTGTTGAAATATCTATCATTAAACTCCATCCGCCTAATGGCAGCCAGGAGGAAGTACGTACCTGGCGGATCAACCCGGGTATGCCTATCCCGCTTGAGTCGTCGTTGATACATGGCATTTATGATGACGATGTTAAAAAGGAGCCTTATTTTAAGGAGGTAGCGGCCTTAATTTCGCGTTTTATAGGCAATAGCGACCTTGCAGGCTACAATTCCAACAAGTTTGACATCCCCATGCTGATGGAGGAGTTTTTGCGTGCAGGTGTCCCTTTTGATATCGACAACCGTCGCTTTGTTGATGTGCAGAATATTTTTCACCAGATGGAGCAGCGCACGCTTAAGGCTGCGTATAAATTTTACTGCGAAAAAGAGATCATTAATGCGCACTCGGCCGAAGCAGATACGCGCGCAACCATGGAAGTTTTAATAGCCCAACTGGCCAAATACGAGAAGACCCCATGGGAAGATAAAAAAGGGAATGTGATGTACCCTGTAGTTAACGATGTGGAAGCGCTGCACCAGTTTACTAACCTCAATCGGCCTGTTGACTTTGCGGGGCGTATGGTTTTTAACGAAGAGGGATACGAGATTTTTAACTTTGGCAAACACAAAGGAAAGACGGTTGAAGACGTGTTTAGAATTGAGCCCAGCTATTACTCATGGATGATGCAGGGCGATTTCCCGTTGTATACCAAACGCAAACTGGAGGAAATATACAACCGCTGGAGCGCCAAAAAAGCGGCCGAGCGACAAGCAAGACCAGTAACTCCGCCAAGGCCTACGGAGCAAGCGGAAGCCATTAAGCCGCCGGCGCCTGCTCCGGAAAATGCACCTGCGGTTAATGTTCCTGTAAATGCCAATGTACCTGTTAGTGCGCCCGCACCTCCTGCTGTGAGGGCTGGGCAGCCAGGCAAGCCGCACCCACCGAAACCCGGTCACAATAAAAACAATAATTTTACGCCTAAGCCATTCAAAAAGAGGGATGAGGAACCCGCAAAACCTGTTAATGAAGACATGCTGAAAATGCTTGCCGACAAGTTTAAAAAAGGCTGATTTTTTTAAAGTCTATACTTCAGAGTCGAAAGTTGCCTTTAAGTTTTTACTTAGGACTTAAGACTTCGGACTTTAGACTAATTAATATAGGGCCACCAGGAAGGTTTTTTATTAGTGCCACCCAGTTTCCGGCAGTCAACGCACTCGCAGGGTGCATATCTGTATCCTATCTGTACGGTGGGCGGATTATAATAAAATGCGAAAGGCATGTATTGCCCCGAGTTAAAAGCTTGATACAACCGGCCGGGAAGCGTTGGCAGCGGCTCGAAAAGCAGATGGCTTTCGGGGCAGGACAGCGTATCCAGGTAGGAGCCTGGCGGCGGATTTTCCCCTGGCAGTGTAACAACCCTGAACGGAACGTCCGCCTGGGTAATAAAGGCTCTTTTTAACGTATTGGTTGAAACACTTACATAGCCGATAACGGGTTCAGCGGGGTTACTTATACAATGTATATTAGTAGGCGACGCCGTAGGCTGCTTATCGAAAATAGAACCCAATTGCTCGGTATTTAGTTTTAGTTGCTGCCAGTAGTTGTATGCTTCCTTGGTAATTGCAAATTGCCGTATCTCCACTGCATATTCCCTCACCAATTTGCCCGATAATCCCTCTACAACGTTTACAGGTACATTGTTAACAATGTCTTGCGATAACTTTTCCGAAGTGCCGATATAGATGCCGTTGGTGGGACTGGCATTTCTGTAGCAATGGTTATAGTCGCTGTCGACCGGCAAACCAATAATGGCACTATCCTTATATTGCAAAACCGTTGTGAATCTGGAATCGTATGACCAGTATTCGTGGTATTCCCAGCGGTAATAGCGCGTGCTTTTGGTGGGATCGTGCGATGTTACATAAAACTGCACCGAATGCGATGTAAACGAATGCGTTATGGTATCTATCGGCGGGGTTATTTTATTTTCCACAAAATCCGATTCATATTCCTTTCCGGATGCCGTAAAAATATGAAGCCGGTACTTGTTCGTGGTCGGCAGGTTAAGACTGGCGATAAAATATCTGCCGGAATCTGTTTCAGTGAGCTGGTATTTTGTATTTTGATCGCTTTCGATCAAAACCTTCGCGCCTGTCTCCGGGCGGTGCGTGGTTGCCGCACCAATTGGGACTGTGCGGCTAAGCGTTATCGACGTAGTATCCCCGCCGCCATTGATCACACCCTCTACCACCAGGTAGGCGTAGTCGTTGGTTGTTATTGGCGGGTTGTAAGCCTTCCTGCAGGAAAATAGCCCTGTTGCCAGCAATAAGAGGAGAATATAGTTTATAAAAGGTCGCATTAAAAAAATGGCAGATGTCTAATTTATCCCTGTTTTTTTGAAAAAACCAATATTTATTTACGATGCCGCAAAACCTGGCAGAATCCGCAGCAGAATCCGCTGTGTAAGACTGCTAATTTATCCATGGCCACCAAACCGGTTTCTTATTCGTGCCGCCTAATACCCGGCAATCAACACATCCAATCGGCGCGTATACATACCCGATCATCACGGTTGGTGGTTTACGGTAAAAATCAACAGGGGCATATTTGTGGTTCCTGAAAATCTGAAACAGCCTGCCAGGCAATGTTGAGGTCGGCGCGAAAAGCACCGTATCGGTATTGCAGGTAAGTGTATCCCTTAAGGGGCCAATTACCGGAATAACCGCAAAAGGCACGTCTGCCTGTGTAACAAAGTCTCGTTTAAGCGTCGACGTGGAAACACTGACATACCCGATCACTGATTCCGCCGGATCGCTGATGCAATGAATATTGGTGACGAAAGAAGACGGCTGCGCATCGAATATGGAACCAAGCTTCTCGGTATTGGTTTTTAGCTGCTGCCAATAGGTGTAAGCTTCTTTGGTAACAGCAAATTGTACCACCTCGATCGCGTACTCGCGCACGAGTTTGCCGGATTGACCTTCTACATGGCTCAAGGGCTGTTTGTTAATGATGTCCTGCGATAATTTATCGGATGTGGCAAGGTAAATGCCATTTGCCGGGGTAGCATGCCTGTAACAGTAATGATAGTCGCTGTCAACCGGCAGGCCGATGATAGCGCTGTCGGTATATTGCAGCACGGTTGCGTATTGCGAGTAGTAACTCCAGTATTCGTGGTACTCCCACCGGTAATAGCGCGTTTTAGTTGTTGGGTCATGGCTGCTTACATAAAATTGCGCCGCGTGCGGCAGGTAGCCGTGTGTCACTGTGTCGATAGGGGGAGTGATCTTGTTTTCAACAAAATCCGACTCGTATTCCTTTCCCGATGCAGTGATAATATGCAGCCGGTATTTATTAGTTGCCGGCAGGTTGAGGCTTCTAGCTACATAACTCCCGGGCTGGGTTTCGGTAAGCTGGTATGTTGCGTTCTGGTCGCTTTCTACGGTAACTTTCGCTCCTGTTTCCGGCCGGCCTGTGGTTGATGTGCCGATCGGTACTGTGCGGCTAAGCGTAATGGCCGTGCTGTCGCTGCCGCTGTTGATAACACCTTCCACAACAAGGTAAGCGTAATCAGCCGAAGTAACGGGCGCATTGTATGGTTTCCGGCAGGAAAACAAGGTCGCAAAACATATGAAGAGGATAACCGGACTTTTAAATAATTTCATCAAAGTGTATCAGGTTAGCTTGATTTAATTTAGTTTTTTCAGAAAACCAATGTTTCTTTTCAGCCCCTCAAACTTAGTACGTTTCACTGCGGAATTTTGAAACACTTTCTGAAAGATTTCTTCCGTAATTTCCTCCCAATCTGTCTTAGTAAGGTGCAATAGATCCGGATGCGGGGTAAACGCAGGTTCACTATGCAGTACCGAAAATTTATTCCAGGGACAAACATCCTGGCAAACGTCGCAGCCAAACATCCAGTTATCCATTTTTCCGTTAAACTCCTGGGGTATCTCATTTTTTAGCTCGATGGTGAGATACGAGATACAACGGCTTCCGTCCACTACGTATGGCGCAACAATGGCCTGGGTGGGGCACGCGTCAACGCAACTGGTGCAGGTACCACAGTGATCCGCAGCCGGCTTTATATCATATTCAAGCTCCAGGTCGACAATCAATTCGGCTAAAAAAAAGAAGGAACCGGCCTTTTTACTGATCAGGTTGGTGTTTTTTCCGATCCATCCCAGCCCCGCCTTTTTTGCCCAGGCTTTATCCAGCACAGGCGCCGAATCCACAAAAGCACGGCCGTTCACTTCGCCGATATTTTCGGTAATTGCTGCCATTAGTTGCTTCAATTTATCTTTTATGACGAAATGGTAATCGTCGCCGTAAGCATATTTGGAGATCTTTGGGGCGGAACTATCGTCCTGCTCATCATTGCTGAAATAGTTTAATGCCAGTGATATCACTGATTTTGCACCGTCAACCAGCAGCCGTGGATCAAGCCTTTTGTCAAAATGGTTCTCCATATAGCGCATTTCGCCGTGCATGCCTGCTTTAAGCCAGGCTTCCAGCCGCGGGGCCTCTTCTTCAAGGAATGTCGCTTTAGAGATGCCGCAAAACATAAACCCCAGCTTTTGTGCCTGGGTTTTTATAAACTGGCTGTAATTGCTCCTGTTTTGCTCCACGAAACAAATATACCATAATCGGTTTTAGTATTTTGATCAGAACCTGCACGGATTTAACTCATATTATACATTTTTAACAAAAAAGAATAAATTCTGATTTTTTGGTGCGGTTATTGCACCAACTAAGCCAAATAGAGGCACATGCTACGGCTAATCGAAAATTTACCGCTCCATGTTACCGGCATTCATGCTTATCATAATGTTAGCGAAGAAGAATACATAGAGCTATTAACTGAACTAATTGATAGTCAACTAAAAAGGACTAAAAGGATAAATTTCTTACTGGTATTGGAAACCGATATCATAAATTTTGCTTCAGGCGCGTGGTGTGGGAACGTGAAGATTGGCCTGAAGCATTTTTTTAGATGGAATAAAGTTGCTATTGTATCCGACCAGCGCGGACTCTGTGGCTATAGCGATCTTTTCAAATACATAATCCCCGGTAAATTCAAAAATTTTCCATTATTGGATTTGGATAAAGCCATTATCTGGGTATCCAGATAGCAATGCAGGTACTGATTAAAAATCCTTTAATTAATGCTGATCAAAAAAACCAACCTGTTTTAGAAAGGCCACCTGGTCGAAATAATCGGTTTCCTCAACGATCTTGCCCCCTTTAACCGAAAATATGGCGCAACAATCGAGCGTATATTTCTTCCCCTTCATATAATCCGGCGTGCCGCTTTCAGGGTTAGACAGTGTTCCGGATTGGGTAAACTGAACTATTACCTCGTTGCCCGCATATATGATGTGGGTTATCTTGTATACAAGATCGGGTGTTGAAGAGAAATACCTGTTATAGGTTTCTGTAAGCCCTGCCGGCCCAACTTTAGCGCCTTCCCAATTCGGTGAGTACACCTTTGCGCTATCGGCATATCCCGATGCAATGGCTTTTACATCGTGCTTTATCATTGCATCAAAATGGGCATTGATCACCGAATTTGATTGAGCGTTGGCGCTGGCTGCTAAAACCAAGAATGCGGCGGCTAACAGTAGAATCTTTGGTTTCATAAAAAGTTTTAAAGATTTAAACTAAAGCTAAGCAAATGATGAGATTTGACAACCCCGTATTTACGGGGTTGTCAAATCTCGGTAACTGCTTACTTAAAACTGTTACGTACGCTCTTGCTAAAAGTGGCAGTAGTCCAATAGCCGCTGTCCAAAATACGCCTTACGGTTAATAGCGGATAGTCAGGATCGCGTTTGTCAGCCAGCTGGAACGCCAGTTTAAAGCCATATTTATTGAGTTCTGGCAGCGTTGGTTTTTTCCATACGCCAAAAGGGAAAGCAAAATAGTCGATCTTTTTACCGGTGATCTCTTCCAGCTTTTTGGTGGGCTTTTCTATTTGAATTACCCAATCATCCTTTTTTGGGTTTGGATCATGTTTGTAGCGATCAACACGATGGTGATCCCAGGTATGGCTGGCAATTACGTTGCCCTCGTCCGACAGTTGTTTAACCTGCGCTGCCGACATATAATGCGGCCTCCCTAATGATACGGTCATGATGAAAAACACGCCTTTAAAACCGTATTTTTTCATTTCGGGCCTTGCAATGTTAAATTGGTCTACGTCGGTATCGTCAAAGGTGAGCATAACAGGCTTGCTGGGCAGGGGAGTGCCTTTAGTCAGGTAAGCGTATAACTGATCAGGCAGGATAGTATGATAACCACTGTCGGCCAACATCTTCAGGTGCGCCTTAAACGAAGCCGGTGGGATAATATAATCTTTATCAACAGGTTTATCTTTCGGGCGCCAGTCGCGTATCTGGTGGTAGCAAAGAATCGGCACCTGTTTGCGCGCTATTATGGCAGCTTTATTGGCTTGTGAAAATGAACTAAGCCCCAAAAGACAAAGGGCAATTGCAGAGAATGTTTGTTTTAACATAAAATGAGTGGCGTAATTTGAGGGGGTAAATGTAACACAATTTTGTTTTCAGTTAACAAAGAACAAAAAGCCTAAAAAGTTTACATCGATTTAAAAAGGCGTTCCGATAGTTATAATACAATCCTTTTGCCTTCATTCACCGACCGTTTCGCCGCATCCAATATCTCCATCACCACCATATTGTAATTTAATGATGACTGGTCATCAACTCCCGTCAATTGGCCGCGCAATACAGCCGTCAGGTAAAGGATATTATCGTTTATCGGTGCTGCCAATGATGGCGCGTTAGTTGTTCCTTTGATGTTCTCGCGCATACGGCTTACAATATGGCTGGTGTCCAGTGCATGCAAATATCCCGTCTCGCCAAAAATCTCGAAGTCTTTGATGCCGAAGGGCCAGTTCCACGAGCCCTCTATTTGCCCGGTTGCGCCGGGATATTCAACGATGATGGTAGCGTCATCTTCCACTTTTGGATAGATTTTAGGCTTGTAATGCCGCGCAATGGCGGTAACGGCAATCGGCTTTTGGCCGTGCATCATCCAGGTCATCAGGTCGGCGCCATAGCAGCCAAAATCGTTGATCGGGCCGGCACCGTTTAGTACCGGGTCGGTAAGCCAGGCCAGGAATTCCTTGCTGCAGCCAATCTCAACCGGCCCCTGGTGGCCGTCATGCGCAACCATTTTTTTGATGGGGCCAATGGTGCCTGCGGCCACTGTGTTATAAATATAATAGTTGGATGGGTACCACTCTGTTTCGTAATTCACCAACACTTTGATATTGTATTGCTTAGCCAGGGATTCTATGCGTTTGGCCTGCTCAAGCGTTGCTGCTAAAGGCTTTTCAACCATCACCGGGATGTGCAGCGGCGCGGATATTTCAACTACATCCACGTGATTGCCCACGGCGTTGTACGCTAAAACAGCATCCGGCTTTTTAAGCAGCAGCATTTGCTTCAGGTCGGTAAAAAACAGCGAGTCGGGAATATGGTAAAGCTTGCCATACTTCGCCCATAATTCCTTGTTTGGCTCCGAAATGCCGACGATGTCCACCGTGCCATCTTTATAACGTCTCAAAATGCCATGGGCATGATCGTGGTTTAAGCCTGCAACGCATACCCTGATGGGTTTTTGTGCGGATGCTGACATAAAAACAAACAGCAATAGTGCGGAGAAAATAGTTTTCATGTTATTTATCATTTGACAATGAGTAAGGAAAATCGGCGTCTTTTACACCCCTTAATTTATTTGGCCGAGCAGACATGTTAAAATTGATCACGGCGCCTTGTAACAGGCTATGATGGCTCAGCCAATTCATATCATAAGGTTTGCCATTAAACGTCATGCTGCCTACAAAAATATTGGTATCGCTGTTTTTCGGCGCATTAATCACCACTTTGTTACCATTTTCCAAATTAAGCGTGATTTTTCTAAACAGCGGCGCACCTAAAACATACTGGTCGCTCGCCGGGCAAACCGGATAGAAACCCAAAGCCGAAAAAACGTACCAGGCTGAAGTTTGGCCATTATCTTCATCGCCGCAATAGCCATCCGGCGTAGCAAAATACAGCTTGTTCATCACATCGCGTACATGATATTGGGTTTTCCAGGGCTCGCCGGCGTAATCATACAGGTAAAGCATATGCTGTATGGGTTCGTTGCCATGCGCGTACTGGCCCATGTTTACGATCTGCATTTCACGGATCTCGTGGATCACGTCGCCATAGTAGCTATCGTCAAATATCGGGGGCAAAGTAAAGACTGAATCCAGCTTGGCCAAAAATCCTTTTTTGCCCCCCATCAGCGTTTCTAAACCCTTAATGTCCTGGAAAACGCCCCAGGTATAGTGCCAGCTGTTACCCTCGGTAAATGCATCGCCCCATTTAAAGGGGTTGAAAGGTGTTTCAAACGAGCCATCCTTGTTTTTTCCGCGCATCAGGCCGGTTTGCGGGTCGAACAACTTTTTATAGTTCATCGCCCGCTGCCTGTAAATACCAATTTCCGATTCGGGCTTGTGCAGCACCTTCCCTAACTGGTAAATAGCAAAATCATCATAGGCGTATTCCAGCGTGCGCGCGGCGTTTTCACTGATCTTTACATCGTAAGGTACATAGCCAAGTTTATTGTAGTATTCAACCCCCTCGCGACCGGTACCATCGGGGCCACTATTGTTGGCGCCGTGAACCAGCGCCTGCCATAGCTTTTCAATGTCATACCCACGGCCACCCTTTAAATAAGCTTCGGCCACTACGGATGCCGAATTATTGCCGATCATCACGTTGGCATACCCCGGGCTCGACCATTCAGGCAGCCAGCCGCCTTCTTTGTAGTCGTTGATCAGCCCTTCCTGCATTTCCTTTACGATGTGCGGGTAAGCCAGGTTCAAAAAGGGATATAATGCCCGGAAGGTGTCCCAGAAGCCGGTCCCGCCGAACAGGTAACCGGGTTCTTCTTTGCCGGAATACGGACTGTAGTGAACGATTTGGTTTTTCGCATTTATCTCGTACAGTTTATTCGGGAAAAACAACATCCGGTACAGGCAGGAGTAAAAGGTACGTTCCTGGTCAACGGAACCACCTTCTGCAACCACATGGTTCAGTGTTTCGTTCCATGCGTTTCTGGCCTTTTGCTCGGTAAGGTCAAAGCTGTCATTGCCTTGTTCTCTTTTCAGGCTGATCTCAGCTTGTTCAATGCTGATAAAGGATGAGGACACCTTCAGATGTACCTGCTCGCCTCTTTGAGTTTTAAAGCCAACGACAGCGATGGCGTGTTTAGCGTGGAGCCCCAGCGAGTCAGTTAAAGTACTGTCGCTGTAAGTTTGGGCCAGCGTAATAGGCTTATCCAAATAAATAACAAAATAATCCTTAAAGTTTTTGGTCGACCGTACCGCATGCCGGGTGGTGTAGCCGATGATCTTATTTTCTTTTGGAATGATCTGTACAAAGGAGCCACGGTCGAGCGCATCAATTATGATGTAAGAGCTATCGCTTTTAGGATAAGTAAATCTGAACTGTGCCGTGCGCTCGGTAGGGGTGATCTCCGCTGTAACATCGTGATCAGCCAGGTAAACATTATAGTAATATGGTTTTGCAATCTCCGCCTTGTGCGAAAACCAACTGGCGCGGCCATTTTGCGATACTTTTAAATGCCCGGTAACCGGCATAATGGCAAACTGTCCATAGTCGTTCATCCAGGGCGAAGGCTGGTGCGTTTGTTTAAACCCGTTGATCTTGTTGGCTGCATAGGTATATTGCCATCCATCGCCCATTTTGCCGGTTTGCGGCGTCCAGGTATTCATACCCCAGGGTAATGCAATAGCAGGGTAGGTGTTGCCGTTGGATAGATCGTATTTTGAATCGCTGCCCATTAAGGGGTTGACGTAATCAACCAGGCTGGGAAGTTTGCTTTTTTGTTGAGAATAGGATTTGATGGTGGTAAGTAGTACAATAAATAGAAATAGTTTTTTCATGAAAATAGAAAGTGTAAAATAATAAAGAAGTCATGCCGAACTTGTTTCGGCACCTCATCAAACAGGTAGTCTGGAGACAGGTAATTAAGCGCTCGGTTACCTTTCACCGGACTACCTGTCGCGCGCTGACTTAGCGTGTGGGGTGCCGAAACAAGTTCGGCACGACTTGTTTTTGCAATTGTTAAAACAACGATGGATTCCCCCCAATCCTCAATTTCCCTAAATGCTTGTAAGCCAAATCGGTAACTTCCCGGCCCCGCGCCGTGCGCATCAAAAAGCCTTCCTGTATTAAAAAAGGCTCATAAACTTCTTCGATAGTGCCTTCATCTTCGCCTACCGCGGTAGCAATCGTTTTTAACCCAACGGGGCCGCCTTTAAACTTGTCGATAATGGTACTCAATATCTTGTTATCCATTTCATCCAGGCCGTGCTCGTCCACGTTTAGCGCGTTAAGGGCATACTTGGCTATCGCCGTATCAATATTTCCATCGCCTTTTATCTGCGCAAAATCCCTGGTGCGCCGAAGTAGTGCATTGGCAATGCGGGGCGTCCCACGGCTGCGGCGGGCGATCTCAAAGGCGCCTTCTTCGCTAATGGGTGTTTTCAATATCGACGCAGAACGCAGCAAAATTGTGGTAAGCAGTTTCGCATCGTAATATTCGAGCCTTGAATTTATGCCAAACCTGGCCCGTAGGGGGGCGGTGAGCAATCCTGAACGTGTGGTTGCGCCAACCAGTGTAAACGGATTCAACGATATTTGCACCGAGCGGGCATTCGGGCCGCTTTCCAGCATAATGTCGATCTTGAAATCTTCCATTGCCGAGTACAAATACTCCTCAACCAGCGGACTAAGGCGATGGATCTCGTCAATAAACAAAATATCTCCCGTCTCCAGGTTGGTGAGCAGTCCCGCCAGATCACCCGGTTTATCCAATACCGGGCCTGAGGTGATCTTAATACCAACCCCCATTTCGTTGGCAATAATATAGGAGAGCGTAGTTTTACCCAATCCCGGCGGCCCATGCAGCAGTACGTGGTCAAGCGCTTCACCGCGCTGGCGGGCAGCCTGAACAAACACCTTTAAATTGGCTAATATTTTATGCTGACCGGTAAAGTCCTCAAAAACCTGCGGCCGCAGCACTTTTTCAATATCACGTTCAGCTGCAGATAGACGTTCAGGGGCGGGATCTAAATTCTCGTTCATGTTTTAATTTCGGATTTCGAAATTTCGATTTCGGATTTATTTCATTTGGAAGGTCGAATTTAAGGAACTGAATTTTAACATTGCAATTAAATTCGAAATCGAACATCCGAAATCCGAAATCGGATCATCCTTCAGGATATTTCCTGAAAATAGCATTGATCCGCATCTGTATCACTCCCCAAAAAGCTTCCCGAAAAATACGGGTCGACATTTTTGAGGTACCGGCCGTGCGATCGGTAAAAATGATGGGGACCTCAATCAATTTAAAGCCATGCTTGATGGTGGTGTATTTCATTTCGATCTGGAAGGCGTACCCTACAAATTTGATCTTGTCGAGCTCAATGGTTTCCAAAACTTTTCGCTTATAGCACATAAAGCCGGCGGTTGCGTCCTGTATATCGATACCGGTTATAAAACGGACGTAAACCGACGCAAAATAACTCATCAATACGCGGCTCATGGGCCAGTTTACCACGTTTACGCCATTGATATACCGGGAGCCAATAACGGCATCGGCGCCTTCAAGACAGGCCTCGCGCAGTTTGAAAAGGTCATCAGGATTATGCGAAAAATCCGCATCCATTTCAAATATATACTCGTAAGAACGCGCGATGGCCCAGCGAAACCCATGTATATAAGCCGTGCCCAGGCCTTGCTTACCCGCACGCGTTTCCAGGAACAAGTTTTCGGGAAATTCAGTTTGCAGGCTTCTGATAATATCCTGTGTGCCGTCGGGCGAGCCGTCGTCAATGATCAGCAAATGGAAATCATAGGGAAGAGAAAATACCTTACGGATCATCCGTTCAATGTTTTCCTTCTCATTATAGGTTGGAATAATAACGATGCTGTCTGGCACTAGTTAGGTTTCTATCAAGTAAAACGACAAAAATAGTTGATTTAGGTTTATTAAAAAAAAGAAACAGGAAAGCTTTATTAACTTTCCTGTTACAATATTTTTGATGATTGGTTTTACAGGTTATCTGTATCGGCAATGATCTTGGCGTGGTCTGCCGCGTTAATGTCAGGATTATCAATGTAGTTACGTTCTTTAATGAACGGCGCAACGATAATAAACGCTACAGTAAACACCGTGATAAAACATACATCAAAATACCAGTAAAAGTTTGCACCCGCCAGATGCTTTGCAAAATAACCGCCTGCACTTATTCTGCTTTGTACCCAGGCGGTAATCAGATTACCTATTGCCACCACCATTAACCAAACTGCTGTCATGGTACTTTTCATCGATTTTGGCGAGTGGGTGTAGGCATATTCTAAACCGGTGATGGAAACCAGCACTTCTGCCGCCGAAAGCACCACATACGCGAGAGCTTGCCACCAAAACGACGGATGGCCGCCTTTGTCGAGGTTGCCCTGTATGAGCGCTATGATTACAAATGACAAGGCAGTAAGCACCAAACCAACACCAAACCTACGTAAAGGAGTAGTCTTGAGGCCGATTTTATCGAACCATGGATAAACCCAATAGTTAAATACCGGTATAAGGGCTAAAATGATTAGTGGATTGAAAGTTTGCACCTGGCCAGGATAAATAGTGAACTTTACAAACCCCAGATCGACATTGCGGTTCATTTTCTCTAGTTGGATTACCCATTCCGAAAGATTTTGGTCCCAAACCGCCCAAAAACCCAGCGCGAAAAGGAATACAAACATGACACGCCAAACAGCTTTAATCCCTTCCACTTTTTCAGGATCAAATTTACCCTTGGCAACGTCCAGCAATGATTGCCCTGGTCTTTTTTTGCCGATATTGAACAGCGCGTATATCGAAATGAAAACAAAATTGTTTTTATTCACCCCCCCCGGGGCCGCCCTTACATACATTTTTCGACCGGAGAAGAAAATAATGGTCGCCAAGGCCATCAAAATACCGGGAATGCCGAATGCTAGGCTTGGACCATAATTAGCATAAGTCCATGGGATGAGTATTGTGGATACCATAGAACCGGCATTAATACTAAAATAAAACCAACCGTAAACTTTCGACAACAAATCCTGATTTGATGCGTCGAATTGATCGCCCACATTGGCCGATACACACGATTTTATGCCACCGGCGCCAATGGCGATTAAAACCAAACCTGCTGAAAATAACGGCAGGCTTGTAGTAAATGAGGAGGTAAAAAGATTACCCAGGCAGTATACCATGGAGATCCATAAGATAACTTTATATTTTCCAAAGAACCAATCGGCCATCAGGCCGCCCAAAAGCGGCATGAAATAAGACAAGGCAACAAAAAGGTGTGTTTGTTCGTTGGCTTGGGCTGTGGCCTTTTGCACAAGGCCAGCAATTTTATGGGGGTTATAAAATTCAGCCACCAAAAAAGTCACCAGGATAGAGCGTAATCCGTAATAACTAAAACGTTCGGCCGCTTCGTTGCCGATTATGAACGGGACGGAGCGAGGAAATCGCGACCGTTTTACAGGCGTTTGAGGCGCAGTAGAACTTATTTCAGACATAAATGAGGTCAGTTAAATAATTTGACTAAAATACTACAATTCCCGTAAATCAAAATTAAATACTGACTATGTTTCCGTGTGCGGTAACAATATTTTGAATTTGTGCGGTTTCGGGGAGTTTGATTGTGTCAGTAGTTTATAGGGGTGGTTATTAAAAGCGCTAACTAAAGCAAACGAACCTGCTGTTAATGCCTCTTTTAGCCGGGCGAACGCCGTCGCAATCCAGGTTAATTCGCCGGGAAATTAGATTTTTAAAGGAGGACAATATCAATTTACAAGCTCCTTCCCGGCTGGCTTTCGGCGAGCGACAAATATTTGGCTTCCAGTGCCTTTTTAGGTACGGTTATGCTTAATACATTTATGCCAAAGTAGTTAACAGAAATATAATCATAACCTTTAAATGGAGTAGGCCCTACCGAGTCTTTCAAAATAAAAAACAATTTACCGTTTTTGCTTTTGGCAATGCCCACAACGTGTATCAAATGGTCGTCCTGCGTTACCAGCGACTCGAACAGTTGCTGGCGCAGTTCCTGGCTTGAGGTCATCTCGGTGGTGTCGGGATCAGCTACATGGTTAAATCTACTTTTTTCAAAAAGCGCATAACCGCTGTTGTGGGTATTCCAGCCATTGTTGGTTACATCGGCATCTACCGTCAGCGAGTATCCCTTTTCGATGGTGCTTTTGGCAATACTTATTAATTCATCAAGCGGAACGTTCAGGTAAGGCTCGGCCATTAGAAAGTTATCCGGTATTTCCAGCGCGAAATTTTTATAAAAGGGATGATGGGTGAACGAAGTTATAGTAACATAATCATTCGGGTTAAATTTCAAAACCTCTTGTGCAAAAGTTGCGGGCGTGTACTCTTTTCCCTCCCAGCTAAACTTCTCTGGTGGCGTACCCACCACTGCGTCGTGCTTTTGGACGAAACCAGCCAGCCAGTTTGGGTCGATCGGTTTACTTTTTAAAACCGAATCCAGGTAGTTTTTAAGGATCTGATCCAGTTGAATGTTGGTATTATCTGAAAACTTTACGCCTTTGTCCCTGCCATAAAACTCGGCGGGTATAGCGCCGTACTTGGCAATGCCAAACAACGCATCGTGCGAGAGGCCACCCGCTTCGAACAGTGTTGTCCCGTTAGAGAGGACATAACGTTTTGCTTTTTCGATATAAAGATTGCGCGAGGTGTACAACTCAGACAGATCGATATCTTTTTGGTCATTCTTCAGTTCGCCGCTTTCGATCATTGAGGTGGTGGAAAACGACCAGCAGGTATTGGTGCCCCCCTGGTATTTTACCGTGCCGGCCTGGATCTGTTTGATGGTGGCAGGCGGCTTTTGCTGGGCAAAAAGGGTGTTTGCTGTAAAAAGGACTAATGCAGCTATATAAAGCTTTTTCATTTTCGGCATAAATTGGTTAGAGCGATAAAAATAAGGAAAAAATTGAGATTGCAGTTTGATGAATGGAGCGATCCGGCGTTCCATTTTTACACGCGATGAGTCGTACTGGAAAAGGTTGTCACTTTTTTTATAAAGTTAAAACTATTTGTTGCTTGTTTGTCGTGTTAGGATGTGGGGAACGCGGAGCGTTCTCCACATCCTAACACGTTTTTCTTTTTTTGCTTCTTTTTTTCTTTTTAAAAGTCATCCGGTTGGGTGGATAACTCTTTAATTTATCCATCCATAACTGCCTCCTTATCCAACTTTCTCTGATAAAAGCTCTTCCAACGCCGCTTGAGATGAATACGCTTGCCATGTGCCATTGCGGGGGTAAGCATATCAATACTGGTGTGTGGCCTTAAATAATTATATGTATTAACAGCTTGGGTTATAGCTGTCCTGGCTTTGGTTATGTCAGGATACACGTCTTCCAGCAACTCTGTTTTTAATATCCCATTCACCCTTTCGGCTATGGCGTTATCCCGCGGATCTCCGCTCTGGGTCATACTGATGCTAATTTCCCGGTCCTTGAGTATCTCTACATATTCGTAGCTGCAGTACTGCGAGCCACGGTCTGAATGATGGATCAGTCCTGTGGTGTTATCGCCGCATGCCAGGATGGCCATTTCTAAGGCAGCCACGGGGCCGGCCGCGGTAAGCTGCTCACTAAGATGAAAGCCAACGATCTTACGGCTATACGCATCGGTTACCAAACTCAGGTAACTGTTCTGCTTCCTTAATTCAATATAAGTAATATCACTTACCCACAACCCGCCTGATGTTATTGGCGCTGTATCTTTTATCAGGTTTGGATATTTTTTCATCCAATGCTTTGAATCCGTTGTTTTAGGTTTGTAAGGCCTTCTTTTACCGATTAAAAGACTGTGAAAACGTAAAAGATCAAACAAGGCATCCCGCCCCATACTGATCTCGTGCTGCCGGAAGAAACAGGCCAGCAACTCATGCAATTTACGGGTACCCAGCATCTTCTGCACCTCTCGATAAGCCTGAACCTGCTGGATAACAAGGTCTTCCTGTAGCTTCGAGTCTGCTTTATATTGCCGTTGTTTATAATAAGCCTGACGGGTATAACCAGACAGTAAACATAGAAGGGAGATTTTTACCCCCGACATTTGTTCTGTTCTCATGACTGCCTGGGGCCAACTTTTTTTCTCATGTCGGTGCCAAATTGTTCGTCTGATATATCTATCGTTGCTTCCAGTAGCAATATCTTGATCTTTGACAATCGTAATTCTTGCTGCAGCCAGGCAACATCTGTTGACATCAACTCCGGTTCTGGCTGGAGAGTCTTAATGATAGGCTTGCCCTTAGGACCTTCCCGCCTCTTGTTTTGCTCTTTCTCAGTCATTATCCATCTGTAAATACTTGTGGTGCAGCAGTTATACTGCTTGGCCAATGTACGCAAGCTTACTCCACCTGCCAAGTAATCTTTAATTATCTGTTTCTTGGTTTCTTCGTAGTTCATTTTTGACACCCTTTCTGTCAACCCTAATCAGGACGAGACAGTGGTG
>OLLK01000284.1_pt1 | contig 42260 bp, 38 predicted proteins | sample 1604531 | NCBI WGS metagenome assembly OLLK01 (sample SAMEA104055722, study PRJEB20765) | soil metagenome | isolation source: soil | reverse complement strand
ATTCTCGTACATAAACGTCACATAGCTTTGGACAGCAGTGGGCTGCATGGGGTAGTACTCGTCCAAATTAAAGGTGATGACGTTTTTAAAGCTCAGCCCTTCATCCTTATGCAGCCTCACCAATTCGGCATAAACACCGATCGGCGTAACACCTGTAGCCAGGCCTAAAATCGTTTTTTCCCCTTTTGCTTCTTTGCTGCGTATTAATGCAGCTATTCTTCCTGCTACGGCAACTGATGCCGTTTGCTGGTCCTTATATACCGTTACTGGTAGTTTTTCGTATCGTGTTTCTTCGAGTAGATTTAATCGGGCCATTCTGAGTTTAAAGTCTTAAGTCTATAGTCTAAAGTCCCGGTTGATGACTTTAGCTCGGAAGATGCATAAAAAATCCCCGCCGAAACGAGGATCTTTTTTCAAACCAATTTAACTATTAAAATTACCCTTACCGACATAAGGCTAACGAAAAGTGCGTCGTTTTGTATTTTTTGCATTATCCATTACAAACTTAATAAATTTAAATTTACAATCACAAAACTTTTTAAAAAATTTTAATAAGTCAAATGTGACATAAAAATAGATCGAATAAAATGACGTTTTTTACTCAATTTAAATGGATTTACCGGGAAGGGGATTAAAAATAAGGGTTAGGTTAAAGCCAGGGCTTCTAACGGAGATTAGCATTTTGAGAATATTTATCTCCTAAAAGTAATTTACGATATCAAAGTTACACCACTTTTCCATCGCTCAAAATCTTTTACACCAACGCCGTTATTGGATATACAAACGACGTTATTCGGCATATTTTATTTAATCCGGGCTTCTTTTTTGATGGTTTACCGCTTTGTAACAGTATCGTCACAGTAGCAATTGAGCGATTAACTTACTAAATTAGCCTCGTTAACTGACCCCAAAAATGAAAAAATTGCCCGCTCTGCTTATCGCGGCATTGTGCTACACTTTTGCCTTTGCCCAAACTACCCCCGATTCCACCTATATCCGGGAACATTACACCAAGATGGAAAAATATATCCCCATGCGCGACGGGGTAAAACTATTCACTTCCATCTACCTGCCAAAAGATCAATCAACAAAATACCCTATCTTGATGACCCGCACGCCTTATAACGTGGGCCCGTATGGCGCAAACCAGTACCGGCGCACTTTGGGGCAAAACATGCTGCTGGCCAAAGAGGGTTTTATATTTGTTTACCAGGACGTTCGCGGGCGGTGGATGAGCGAGGGAAATTTTGTGGATGTACGCCCTGACATCGACACTAAAAAAACCAATAAGGATGTTGACGAAAGCTCGGATACTTATGATACGATCGACTGGCTGATCAAAAATCTGCCGAACAACAACGGTAAAGTGGGCATTGAAGGCATATCGTACCCCGGATTTTATTCAACCGCGTCCTTACCGAATGCGCACCCGGCTTTAAAGGCAGTATCGCCGCAGGCACCGGTGACCGACTGGTTTATCGGCGATGACTTTCACCATAACGGGGCGTTGTTTGTGATGGATGCTTTTGCCTTCCTCACCAATTTTGGTGTGCCGCGGCCAAAACCCATTACGCCTGCCGAATATAAAAACCCTGTAAAATATAAGGAAGCGGATAACTATAAATTCTATCTCAACCTGGGCGCCTTGCCTAATTATAAAAAGCATTATTTCGGCGATTCGGTAAAGTTTTGGGACAATATGATGGCGCATCCCACCTATGATTGGTTTTGGAAGGGCATGAATATCCGTCCTCATCTAAAAAATATTACGCCGGCAACAATGGTAGTGGGTGGTTTTTTTGACGCCGAGGATGCTTTCGGGGCTCAGCAGGTTTTTAAGGCATTGGAAAAGCAAAACCCTGCCTCGCACCCTAATATGCTGGTGCTGGGTCCCTGGTTCCATGGCGGATGGGAGCGCGGCGACGGCCAGCTTTTTGGCGACCAGAACTTCGGCTCAAAAACCAGCGAATGGTTCCGCGAAAATTTGGAGCTGCCCTTTTTTAAATATTATTTAAAGGGCGAGGGGACACCGGATCTGCCAAAGGCGAGCATATTTATTTCGGGCAGCAACGAATGGCATAAGTTTAACGAATGGCCGCCAAAAAATACGGTGGAAAAGACGCTATATTTTCATGCTAATGGAAAATTATCGTTCGATCCACCCAAAGGAGCCGCCAGCTATGATGAATATGTAAGCGATCCGAACGCGCCGGTGCCTTACCAGGATGGTATTCAAGCCCGCCGCACCCGCGAGTATATGCTGGATGATCAGCGTTTCGCCGAACGGCGGCCGGATGTAAAAACGTACCAAACCGATACTTTAAAAGAAGATATCACTTTGACCGGCCCTGTGATCGCTGACTTGTTCTCGTCTACCACGGGAACTGATGCGGATTACGTGGTGAAACTTATCGATGTTTTCCCGGATAATTATCCATTCCCGACACCTAATCCTAAAAATGTAACTTTAGCTGGTTATGAGATGCTGGTGAGGGGAGAAGTGTTCAGGGGTAAATTCCGCAACTCGTTTGAAAAGCCTGAACCTTTTATACCGGGCAAAGTGACCGAAATAAAATATGCGTTGCCTGATGTGGGGCATTGCTTTAAAAAAGGTCATCGTATTATGATTCAGGTGCAAAACTCCTGGTTTCCGCTGGTTGACCGCAACCCGCAAAAATTTGAGGATATTAACCAGGCTAAAGATTCGGATTTTCAAAAAGCGACGATAAGGATATATCATGATGCGGTGGATAAGTCGAATGTGAAGATCACTGTGTTAAATTAGTTTATCATCCATGTATAAGATGTTATTTTTTGCCGGCGTCTTTCAATTTTGCGTGCTAAGCGGAATAGCAGCACAGCCGGTGATGTATAACGATCTTTCAAAAAAATATTTCTTCAAGGTAATTATCTCAAAAACGGTGAGTGATTCAACTGGCATATATCGAAATCCGGATATGACGTTATTGATTTTAGATCGGAACAAAAAGATCGTCCAAAAAATAACTTATAAAGCCGGTCCGCTATTTGATACGGCCTTCGGAAACAAAAAAAACTCAAGATCTTACACGACAGGCGCCCGCGAGAATGCCGAAGTTACAGACTACGATTATGGAGACCTGGTGATTGCCGATCTGAATTTTGACGGGCGTGAAGATATTGCCGTTAAAACCGACTCGGGAGGCGATGCCGGCCCATGGTATACTTTTTTTGTACAAGGCAGCGATGGCCGTTTTCATAAGGACAACTACCTTACTGACAGTGTTTCATCTTTCCCCGCAAGTATCAATATCAAACAACTGAAATTAACCACCAATTATATTTCATCAAACGGTACATCCTTTGAATACATCTTCAGCTTTAATACGCAAAAAGGTATTTGGCATAAAAAGTTTATCAAAACCACGCTCAAAAAATCATAAAACTCAAATCATAATGAAATTCCGTATTCTTTTAATTGTTTTGGTAAGTGTTGGCATTAAGGCTACAGCGCAGCTCGGCGTACCCAAAGAAACATTTACCCGCGCCGATACCCTGCGCGGCAGCCTCACCACTCCATTGCGGACGTGTTATGATATCAATTACTATCACCTTGATATAAAATTTGATATCCCGGATAAATCGCTAAGTGGCAAGGTGCTTTTTAAGTTTACTGCTACTGCAAATTTCACCAAACTTCAATTCGATTTGTTTTCGAATCTGAAAGTTGAGAAAGTGGTTTATAAAGGGCAGGAATTAAAGTACACCCGCGAGTTTAATGCGGTGTTCCTCACCTTCCCCAAAACCATCAAAAGCGGCAGCAAGGATGAGTTTACAGTATACTACTCCGGGCATCCTACGATCGCCAAAAATGCACCATGGGACGGCGGCATTATGTATAAAACAGACTCACTGGGAAACCCATGGGTGGCAACCGCCTGCCAGGGCATGGGCGCCAGCGTTTGGTGGCCCAATAAAGACCAGCAGGCGGATGAAGTGGATAGCGCCCTGATCAGCATCAGCGTACCTACCGGTTTGCAGGATGCATCCAACGGCCGGCTGCGCAAAGTAACCGACCTGCACAATGGCTACACCCGGTACGACTGGTTTGTAGCTAATCCCATCAACAATTATGATATTGAAGCCAACATTGGCAAATACAGCCACTTTGGCGATGAGTACGACGGTGAAAAAGGCAAATTGACCCTTGATTACTGGGTGCTGACCTACGATCTGCCGAAGGCAAAAAAGCAATTCGGCGAAAATGTGAAGGACATGATTAAGGCCTTTGAGTACTGGTTTGGGCCTTATCCTTTTTACGAAGATGGCTATAAACTGATAGAGGCGCCGCACCTGGGCATGGAGCACCAGAGCGGAACTGCGTACGGCAATCGTTTTAAGAACGGCTATTTGGGCAACGATCTGTCGGGCACCGGCTGGGGCTTGAAATGGGATTTTATCATCGTGCATGAAAGCGGGCACGAGTGGTTTGGCAATAACATTACCTCAAAAGATTTGGGCGATATGTGGATACACGAAGGTTTTACCAATTATTCCGAATCACTATTTGTAGAACAACGCTACGGCAAGCAAGCCGGCCAGGAATATGTGCACGGCACCCGTATGGCAATAGCTAACGACCGGCCTATAGTTGGCCCGTATGGGGTAAACAAAGAAGGATCGGAAGATATGTATTATAAAGGCGGCAACCTGTTAAACATGGTGCGCACCATTATTAATGATGATGAAACCTGGCGCGGTATTTTACGCGGGCTGAACAAAACTTTTTACCATCAAACGGTTACTTATGATGATGTAGTGAACTTTATCTGCGAAAAATCAGGTAAAAAGTTACAGCCGGTATTTGACCAGTACCTGCATTATAAAAACATCCCCATACTGGAGTTTATGACCATCCGCGGCAAACTGATGTGCCGCTGGCAGGCTGATGCAGTGGGCTTCAATATGCCTGTTAGGGTCAGGGTCAAAGGCGGCGAATATAAATTCATCACCCCGGGCACCAGTTTCAAGCCGGTGAATGTTGATGGGGTGACGAAGGATAATGTAGAGGTGGATACCTTTAATTATTATATAGGGGTGTTGGTGGATTAAACCCCCTAACCCCTTAACGGGGGAACGAATGTCCCCAGGCTCCGCCTCCAGGGGCTCGGGGATTATTTAAAATTCTGTGTAAACTATTGGTTTTGATTATCGTCTTCTTGCAAAACGATCAAACCATGAAACTATTTACCAAAATTTTACTTGCCACATATTTTTTTGCGGGTGCGGTGTGTGCATCTGCAATGGCGCAATCTGTAACAAAGTCAGATTCTCTTGAAACCATCACGCGTGATTTTTCTGGCTTTACCAGTGTAAAAATTGGCGGCCCTTTTGATGTGCACCTGGTACAGGGGCCTGTCGAGTCGGTAAAATATATAACAGGTCCCGGAGTTAAAAACAGGATCATATGCGAAATGGCAGGCAGTGTATTAAAAATACACCAAAAGCACGATAACTGGAGCCAGGGCCCTAAAAGCTGGTATAGCTGGAAAGGCATTTGGCATAATCATAAAAAAATAGAGGTGTATATTACGGCAAAAAATCTGGACAGGATAGTTGTTTCCGGTTCGGGCGATGTGGTTTTTAGCGATGGTTTCAAAGCGACTGATCTGAAGCTGAGGGTACGTGGCTCGGGAGAAATACTGGGCAAAGTTGATGTGAATAAACTGGACAGCAGACTATCCGGTTCGGGGCATATCAAATTGTCGGGTAATGCTGAGGCCTCTGTCGTTAAAATATCGTTATTTTGTTATTTCCCGTGTTATAGGTTTTATTAATAGCTTATATTGATCCGGGAAATTGGTAATATGAGTTTTATTCTCCGCCCGGTCGACACCGTCGAAAACATAAGTTCTGCCGATTTTAAGAAGCACTATTTACTCCCCCGCCGCCCTTTGATCATTAAAGGCCTCACCGATAGCTGGCCGGCAAAAGAGAAATGGACCCCTGCCTATCTGAAGCAGGCTGTTGGCAAAAAAGTAGTGCCCCTTTACGATAATTCAAAAGCCGATCCTTCAAAGCCGATCAACTCTTCCGCGGCCGAAATGCCCTTCGATGACTATATCGACCTGATCATGTCGGAACCAACGGAACTCCGCATCTTCTTTTTCAATATTTTTAAACATGCGCCGCACCTGCTGGAGGACATCGCTTTTCCGAAAGCGTTAATGGGCGGCTTCCTGGAAAGCATACCCTCGATGTTTTTTGGTGGATCCAACTCAGTCACTTTTTTGCATTACGACATTGATCTGCCGCACATATTTCACACTCACTTCGGTGGTAAGAAGCAAGTGATCCTGTTCGAGAATAAATGGAAACGCCGTTTATATTGTATTCCGAACGCCACCTATGCGCTGGAAGATTATGATGTATTAAATCCGGATATTAAAAAATTTCCTTCACTTGAAGGCATAGAAGGCCAGGAGGTTTTTTTAGAACATGGCGACACCCTCTTTATGCCCACCGGCTACTGGCATTGGATGAAATATATCGAAGGCGGTTACTCATTAAGCCTTCGCGCCTGGGATGCTTCGATAAGCCGCAAGGCTGCCAGTATTTATAACCTGGCCGTGAAAGGCGGAATTGACAGCGTACTGAAAATGGCCTTCAAAGCAAAATACGCCAGGTACCGTGAGGGGCTGGCGGTCAAGTGGGCCGACAGAGCGCTGGCTGCGGGAAAGCCGTTTTAAGCCGTTAGATTCACTAACTCACTAATTCACTAATTCACTAATTCAAAACTCACTAATTCACAACTCAATAACTCAATAACTAATACGCCACCACATTTTTTCCATCCGGAACGATTTTCGCCATCGGGTTACTTAAAAATATCGCCAGCAGCTCATCTCCTACCTTGCCGTTCAGCAGCGGCCCATGCGTTCTATCCCTAAATAGCAGCCGCTGGCTGTTAGGCATATAATGGTGGATCAAATCATTATAAAATGGCCGGCAGTAGGGGTCGGTATCGCCGGCGGAAAGCAGCGCCGGGATATTGGAATAAACCGGGCTTTTGGCGACAGGATCGACCGACTTCACCTTCCAGCAGCTGCAAATGGGGTGATCGACATCGTTAAACCGATACCCTGCCAAATAGGGGAATATTTCATTTTGCTTGTCGATCAGCTTTTGGTCGGCGTAATTGATCTGCTCCGAGCAATACATTGAAAAGCGCATGCCGAGCGTGTTGGTGTTGCCGGCGCTGAAAGTCCAGTTAAAATAGTCGGTCATATATTGCTTTTGGTTACCGGCGATAATTTGATTAATGAACCAGGGCGCCTTTTTCAGCGAGCTATTGTCCTGCAGCAAATCCACCAAAAAATCCAGCAATTCGCTGCGGCGGTACCTGATGGTGATGCTGTCTTTCGTGCCTTTTTCCAAATATCTTAACGTAAAAACTTTATCAGCAATTGAAATAAAGTACTGCTGAAAACGCTGTTTCATATTTCCATACAAGGCCCTATCGGTGGAATCCCTGTCGCAATTACTAAAAATATGGTTAAAAGATTCATTGATGTTGAACAGCGCATCCTCCTCATAATTAACAAACCCGGGCAGCGCCGAATCAAGGATAACGGATCGTATGTGGTGCGGAAAGTTGCGCATTACCGTCATCATCAAGCCGCCGCTATAGGATATGCCAACCAGGTTTATCGAATCGATATTAAGCGCCCGGCGCAGGTCTTCAATATCGGCAGCATTTTCGGTGGTATTATAAGCGTCAATGTCTATACCCTGGCCGATCAGCGTTTTACGGCATTTTTTAACCTGGTCCAATATCATGCTGTCCAAAGGCAGGTTTTTCCGGTAGGCTTGTTTTACTGCTTCGCCCATCCCATCGCACGACAGGCAGGGTTGTGCCCGGGTTACTCCGCGTTGTTCAAAGCCGATATAGTCCCTGTCCTTCATAAAAGCCCGGTAATGTATTCGTGTCCCGTTCAATGAGCTTGCCCCCGGCCCTCCGGCGGTATACAATACTACGTCCTTATGCTTGTGCGGATTATTCGTTTCCACATAAAAAAATGGCAGCTTTATGGTTTTACCACCGGGCTTGCTGCGGTTCTCGGGAACGATCAAATAATAACAACTTGTTTTCAAACCACTATCGGCTTTAAACGCGCAGGCACAGGGCTCAATTTTGGGTGTGTAGTTTTGTTTTTGCCCGAAAGAAAATTGCCAGGCAAAAACTAAAAACAGTACGGTTAATATATTGCGGGTCGTCATCATTATTTCCTTTTCAGCAAAGTAAGCATATCGCGAAAAAGAAATTAGTAAAAAACGGACAATTTAAACCAATTGCTCCCGTGAAGTGTAGATAAGAGGCTCGCCTAACTCCGCTTCCAGTTTGGCTAATGTCTTAAGCGTTAAATTGTGGCTGCCTTTTAGCCATTTATTAATTTCCGACGGCTTTTTGTTCATTTTTTCAGCCAGATCCTTTTGTGTGTATCCTTTTGCCTTCAAAATTTGGTTTATCCTCAAAACGATATCGGTGTACTGGCGAACAAATATCCTCACTTCTTCAGGCGTCTCTGATTGTATCCTTTCAGCTACTTTGCTTTTCATTATCAAATTGTTTTACAAATAAATTTCCGTCTCTCTTGTGTAGGTCAAAAGTCGCCGGCGTTTCTCATCTATAACAATTTCGCCGTTCCTTAACGCGTCCTCTATCCGCTTTGCAAACCGGCAAGCCTCAATCCATTTTAAATTAAGTTCCTTACTAGCCTGGTTAGTTTGACCCGATTTTACACCGCCGTTAAATAAAACAACCAGATCATCCCGGTTATTAATCCTTAGTGCATAGAGTCTTAACGGGAAATTCGGATACAAAAAAAACACTCCGCTAACATTCACTTTCCCTTTGTTGGGTAAACCAATAACCTCATTCTCAAACCGGTTGAATAAAGCATCAACAGCTCCATAATCTTCACCTATGCTATCCAAAATGAGGCTTAGTAACTCCTGCGTCGAACGTTTTAGTTCCGCAATCGCGTCGTACTTATTAAAGAATTTATCAGTCTCGCTTTCCTCCGCATCTTCCCATCGAACAGTATAAAACGTGCACTTACTTGCCTCGTCGTCCCATATTTCCAATGCAAAGGTATTCACTTATAAGTTAATTTACAAATCGACTGTTTTAACGCCCAGGCCGAGTGAATCTTACGCAATATAGTTACTTAGAGGCTATATTTCAGCAATGGGCAGCCAGCTTTTGCCCCGTAAACTTTATCACATCTTTATAAAAATGGCTCATATCATAATAGCCGTAATCATAGGGAACAAAATCCGGCTTGTTATTCACATAACCGGATAGCGCTGTGCGGGCGCGCATAATGGAAAAATAATTTTTGGGCGAGGTGCCGATCACCTGGTTAAAATAGCGGTTGATGGTTTTTGAGGTTGTGAACATACGCTCGGCAAGGTCCGAATTGCTGGCCTGCAAACCTGTCTCTGAAAAGTTATCAATGGCGTCCTTTACAAATTTAAGGTAGTAGTCGTTTGGCTTTTGGAAATTTGTGAGGAAGAACTGCTGCATCAATTCCACACGTTGGTTAAATGGTATGGGTTGTTTAATTTGATCAAGCAGCTTTGCCGGCAGGATATTATTAAGGCTGCTCACCTGGTCGGCCAGTATAGGCTGTTTAATATCCAGCACGGCCTCCAGGCTGCCCGGATAAAATTTAACAGTAAAAATATTGTCTGTCGGCGTATTATAACGCTCAACGATGGAGTTTCTCAGGATCAAAATATCTTCACCGGCCCCGATAAAATGGCGTTTGCTGCCTACCTGAATTTCGTACGGCGAACCCAGGTTGATATAAAACGTCGGCGTCCAGCTCGCGAACATTTTCACTGAAAAGTTTTTACCGGAAACGTATTGTTGGGTCGCCTCAATAGATGACTCGGAGAAAAATTCGATATGATCAGCCAGCTCTTCGCAGGGTTGCTGAAAGGTGTATATTTTGCGGATGTTTTGGAATATCTCGACCATTGTTGATATGACGTGTAAAATTTGAGAAGGTTACAGCGGCAACTCCGGTCACGCCGTGTAGAGACGGGATGTATCACGTTTACAACGTAATGATCCTGTTCACATTAATGCAATTTACGACAAAACAGGCACAAATAAATTACAGATTTCAATATTTCCACGACCATCGTATGGCAGTTACCGGCTTGACTATGAAATTTCCGAATCATTCGAAATTGATATTATTTTATCCATCTTTATACCCCTGAAAAATATAAAAACATTTGGAAATGGTGCGGGCAAAAAAACCATTCTTTCATTCTGAGGAGCTTAAATTATGGGAAAAGCGCACAATCTATACTTATCTGACTATCACCATTGCATTATCCTTATGGTATCTCACCACTGATTTTGGTACAAGAAAAGGGATATTATTATTTTATGGAGTAATTACACAATTAGGCCTGTATTTTGCACTTTACACCTCACTTAGAAATTTTAATTCCTATTCAATTTGGTGTGGTTTTGGATTTTTTCATTTACTAGTCTACTTTATATTCAAAGACGATCCCTCATTACAGATGCCCCGAGCACACGCTTCATCATTACTACGAAATACTATCGTACTGCTATTTCTGTTCCAGCTACTGAGATACATCAGTGTTAAATTACAACATCGAGAATTTGTAGCCCCGGCACATGGCGGTGGTAAAGATTTATTTGAGAACAAAGCGGTCACATTTATCGATTTTGTTATTTTCATGATATATATTGGCGCCTTTGCCGCACTGGTTTATCTTTCGTTAGATCAGCCATAACCCAATCGTAATAAATAGCTAACAATTACATTTAATAGGACCCATCACAAAACTTTTCAAAAAAATTATCCGTTCCTTTATATCAGAAATGGCACCCCGCCTAGGAAATAAATTTCAAAAAATGGGTAGTACATACCGTGGATCTCATTGACAAACACCATGTCCATACCGTTGAATATTACCGCGCTTATTGCAACAAGTGTATAATTGTAATATTGGGAAAACCAGCAGAATTGGAACAACCAACAGAAACATTGCTAATGCATCAATGTGATATTGAGAATGGTTTTTATGTTAACCCTCTTATTTTATAATATATTGATAATCAATATATTATAAAATTATTAACCTGAAATATGTTAAGTTGTGTTAACCCTTTTCTTTTTTTAATTCGTCAATGCAAATTCGGACGGTGAAGACCGTTCCTATTTTTTAACCCGTAAATTTAACCTGCACAATCAGACATCCGGCCAAAAAAATCCAACCGGCCGGACAAGTTTGCCATTTGTCATCATTTCATAACAATTCATCTTTAGCCTGCCCTCCCAAAACTTTTGCCAAAAATTATGCGTTCCTTTATACCAGAAAGGGTACCCCTATGCGTGGTTTTGAGTTTTCGAAGTACAAACCCAGCCAATTGCCGAAAGGCGGTTTTGAAGATCTGCTTAAATTATTCCTGGAATTGCTGAACTATACGGCCGGCGATGCCGGCGAAGTTTTGGCCTGGATGAACGAGCTGGACAAACAATACAACATTACCAATGACCAGTACGGCATGGGTAATTTTATTGACGACCTGAAAGAAAAAGGCTTCCTCACCGAGGAAAATGAGAAAGGCGAATTCCGCATCACCGCCAAAACGGAGCAAAGCATCCGGCAGTCGGCGTTGGAGGAGATTTTTGGAAAGCTGAAAAAATCAGGCCGGGGTAATCATCGGTCTCCGCAATCGGGCCAGGGCGAAGAAAAAAATGCCGAGCGCCGCGAATTTGAGTTTGGCGACACGCCCGACCAGATCGACATGACGCAATCTATCCATAACGCCCAGGTTAATCACGGGATCGGTGATTTTATGATGACCGAGCGCGACCTGGAAGTGGAGGAAATGGATTACAAAACGCTCACTTCTACGGTGCTGATGATCGATATTTCGCACTCGATGATCCTTTATGGCGAAGACCGCATTACACCCGCCAAAAAAGTAGCCATGGCGCTGGCTGAGCTGATCAAAACAAAATACCCGAAAGACACTTTGGATATTGTGGTGTTTGGCAATGATGCCTGGCCCATCACTTTAAAAGATCTGCCCTACCTGCAGGTTGGCCCTTATCATACCAATACTTACGCCGGGCTTGAACTGGCTACCGACTTGCTGCGGCGCCGTAAAACCCATAACAAACAGATATTTATGATCACCGACGGCAAGCCGACCTGCCTGAAAGAAGGTACAAAATATTACAAAAACAGTATCGGCCTCGACCGTAAAGTGGTAAACAAAACCCTGAACATGGCGGCCCAGTGCAAACGTTTAAAAATACCGATCACTACATTTATGATCGCCAAAGACCCTTACCTGCAGCAATTTGTTCGTAAATTTACCGAGACAAACGGTGGCAAAGCGTTTTACAGCTCGTTGAACGGTTTGGGCGAATATATTTTTGAGGATTATATCCGCAACCGGAGGAAAACGGTAAGATGATTTGAAGATGTGTTAATTTGAAAATTTGAAGATGGAAAAATTCTTCATTTTCAAATTTTAAAATCGTCAAATTTTCAAATTAAAATACTATGAAAGTTGAACGCATAGACAACCTGGTGTTAACGGTAAAAGATGTGGACGAGACCTGCATTTTTTATAGCGAGGTATTGGGCATGGAGGTTGAAATGCTTTCAGCACGAAAAAAGGCATTGAAGTTTGGTAATCAAAGGATCAACCTGCGGACCAAGGGAAGAGAGTTTGAAGCCACAATGCATCTCACCATACCGGGCACAATAGATATTTGCTTTTGTGTAAACGACCCGATAGAACAAGTTAAAGCTGAACTTACAGCAAGAAGCATCGCCATAGAAGGAATGATGCAGCGGCCAGGCGCTAATGGTAAACTGCATTCGGTTTATTTCCGCGACCCGGACCAAAACCTGATCGAGGTGTGCAGTTATATATAGCGATTTGAAGATTTTATTAATTTGAAAATTTGAAGGTACCAGTTCTTCATTTTCAAATCGTCAAATCATCAAATCATCAAATTTAAAAAATGACTAATAAACTAAATATAAAAACACTCGGGCAGTTAAAGGAGACAGGGTATAAGTGCCGGTCGGTAAAGGAAGAATTGAGGGAAAACCTGATCAAACAATTGCGCCAGGGCGAAGGTGGTTTTGAAGGGATCGTGGGGTTTGAGGATACCGTTATACCCGATCTGCAAACTGCCATTCTTTCGCGCCATAACATTTTACTGCTGGGCTTGCGCGGGCAGGCTAAAACGCGTATTGCACGGTTGCTGGTTAACTTACTGGACGAATATGTGCCGTATATCGAAGGATCTGAATTGTATGACGATCCGTTGGCGCCAATTTCCTGGTTTGGCCATCACCAGGTAAGCATTCATGGCGATAATACGCCTGTTGCCTGGGTTCATCGCTCAGAACGTTATACGGAAAAATTGGCAACGCCGGATGTTACCGTAGCCGACCTGATCGGCGATGTGGACCCCATAAAAGCGGCCACCATGAAGCTGACCTATTCGGACGAGCGGGTAATTCACTTCGGGCTGATCCCGCGTGCACATCGCGGCATTTTTGTGATCAATGAACTGCCCGACTTGCAGGCGCGCATACAGGTTTCGCTTTTCAACATTTTGCAGGAACGCGACATTCAAATACGCGGCTTTAAGCTACGTCTGCCGCTGGATATCCAGTTTGTGTTCACCGCCAACCCGGAAGACTATACTAACCGCGGATCAATCGTTACGCCGCTGAAAGACCGTATCGAAAGCCAGATATTAACGCATTATCCCCGCTCAATCGAAATTTCGCGCAAAATTACCCAGCAGGAAGCATCGCTTACGGCTGACCAACAATCCGCGATCGAGGTGGACGGGCTAGTGAAGGATTTAGTGGAGCAGATCGCCTTCGAGGCGCGTAACTCGGAGTATATCGACAAAAAGTCAGGCGTATCGGCACGTTTAACCATATCGGCCTATGAAAACCTGGTGAGTAATGCCGAACGCCGGATGCTGATCAACAACGAAAAAAACACCTTTGTACGTATCAGCGATTTCCTTGGCGTTATCCCGGCGATCACCGGCAAGATCGAGCTGGTTTATGAAGGCGAATTGGAAGGCCCGGGTAAGGTAGCGAACATTCTTATCGGCAAAGCCATAAAAACGTTGCTGCTTAAATTTTTCCCCGACCCCGAGAAGACCAAAAAAGCAAAAGCGCCAAACCCTTATGCCGAGATCATCAACTGGTTTGGTGATGGCAACAGCCTGTCGGTAATAGATGAACTGCCCCAGCACGAATACAAAAAAGCGCTGAATTCCGTTAATGGCTTAAAGGCGCTGGTTAAAAAGCTGCATCCGCGGCTAAGTGAAAACCAGGAGCTGTTACTGATGGAGTTTGTGCTGCACGGCTTGTCGGAATTCTCGCAGTTAAACAAGGGTTTCCTTGACAATGGATTTGCTTTCTCGGATATGTTTAACAGCCTGTTCAATCTGCAGCCCGACGACGATGACCTGGATATTGATGATGACAGGTATTAAAGAGAATCAAGAGTCAAGAAACAAGAGTCAAGAAAATAGCCATAAGACTCGGTATGGGGGTTTGACCCTTGTAAATAGGCTGGCATTTTTTCTTCATATCTTGATTCCTGGTTCTTAACTCTTCATCCCCGTTTATGGATTTAGAAATAATATAACAACTGCTTATGAAGGGAATATCCCTCAATTTGTTGCTTTTCATAATTGCAACCTTATTGATCGATGTGTATACGTTTAACGGATTGCGGGCATTGTCAAAAAAATGGCGCTTCCTCGGTAAAAAATGGTTTGTTTTTGCCTTTTGCGGATATTCCGTGTTACTACTGAGCGGCCTGTTGATGGTTGTTTATACCAGGGTTGATCTCAGCGTCAGGCTGGCTATCATCGTGCTGTTTTTTGTATCTCTTTTATTTGAGTTTTGCTTCGCCTTGTTCCTGTTGATTGATGACCTGCGCCGGCTGGCCATTTTTTTTATCCGAAAATTAAAAAAGCCCACAGCAAAGCAGCCCCATAAAACCCTGGGCACTGATGCCATACCCCGATCGGAATTCCTGTTAAAAGCGGGTATACTGGCCGGCACAATTCCGATGGCAGCTATTAAACTCAATATGAGAAGCGGCCTTTACGATTATCAGATCGTACGGCAGGACCTTTATCTGCCGAATCTTCCAAAAGCCTTCGACGGCTTAAGGATCGGGCAAATATCAGATATACACTCGGGTAGTTTTTTTAATCAAAAGGCAGTGCAGGGCGGCGTGGAAATGCTGATGAAAGAAAAACCCGATCTTATATTTTTTACCGGCGACCTGGTAAATATTTTAAGCAGCGACATGCGCGATTACCAGGATATTTTCAGCAAAGTTAAGGCTCCTCTGGGCGTATTTTCCATCCTTGGCAACCACGACTACGGCGACTATATCGACTGGCCGACACCTGCCGCTAAAAAGAAAAACTTTGACGAAATAACCGGCACCCATAAAACTATGGGCTGGGATTTGCTGCGGAACGAAAACCGCAGACTCAAAATCGGTAACGAAGAGATAGGTATATTGGGAATTGAAAATTGGGGCGACCTGAGCCGCTTCCCGAAGTATGGCCGCATGGAACTGGCGACAAAAAACACCGATGACTTGCCGGTTAAGCTGCTGCTATCCCACGACCCATCGCACTGGCGGGCACAGGTACTGCCGCAATATCCGCAAATCGACATGGTTTTTGCAGGGCATACCCATGGCATGCAATGCGGCATCAGGACGAAAGATTTTCAGTGGAGCCCGGTTGAATACCTTTACAGGGAATGGGCGGGCCTTTACCGCGAAGGAAAACAACAAATCTATGTAAATGTTGGGTACGGTTTTTATGGCTTAAACGGAAGGGTTGGAATATTGCCGGAGATTACGATATTTACATTAAAATCCGCAGCCGGTCCATCACTAACTCATGCTTAACAAAACGCGCGGTTTATCATCCTGGCAAACGATGAAAAAAGTATTTCTGCAAGCATTTGACTTCCTGCTTTTTAGTAATGTTTTTATGGCATTGTGCGCCGTGGCGCAGGGGCTGGTTACATTTTATTTGATGGGGTCAAAACCGGTCGAAGCAGTTCTGGGCCTGCTGTTTACCTCAACTCTGGGCATCTACAATTTCAGCATACTTTTTCCAAAACCATTAAATCCACAGCAATCAGCGCATAAACGTGTTCGCTGGTTCTTTTCGCATTACAGGCTAATGGTAACTTTTACCATCGTTTGCCTGATGTCGCTTGTGCCCTTATTTTTTTTAATATCTACTGAGTCGCGCATATTGCTTATCTTTTTGGGTGTTATATCCTTTGGCTATAACATACCATTGTTCACTATCGGCGAGCAAAAATTCAGTTTGCGCAACATTCCCGGCCTGAAACAGTTCCTGATCACCCTGGTTTGGACTATGAGTACCGTGTTACTGCCGATTATGGAGGCGCAGCACCATCAACTTGCCAGCATCTCCATGCGCGATACTACCATCCTGATCGCCAAACGCTTTTTACTGATAGGGGCATTAACCGTACCGTTTGACATCCGCGACCTTTTTGAAGACCGCCAGTCGGGCCTCAAAACAGTGGCCGTTGTTTGGGGCGAGAAAAAAGCTTACCTGTTTTGCCAGGCTTTATTAGCGGGGTATGTGGTGTTATTATTCCTCTTCCGGGAGCAGGGATTTAATGCCGACTTTTTTGCGCTCACAATTACCGTTATATTGATGGGCTGGCTCATTTTTAAATCGAGCTGGGAAAAGAATGAGTATTACTACTTCTTTTATATGGATGGGGTGCTGATATTGCAGTATCTGTTTTTACTGCTGTTTAATTGGGTGTGGGGTGTGATTTAATTTTTTTGCGCAACAGGGAGAGTTTGAAATACTTTATTTGTTCCTGTATTTATCGGCGATTGCTTTTTCATGCATTTCATCGGCGAATGCCACGATTTTTGTTGATATATCTTTCTGAGTATTATCGAAATTAAAAGCCGTCATCAAAACCGAGAGCGCGAAATGCTGATAGTTTTTACCATTTTCTCCGTCTCCATTGGCTATGTATTGTTTTCCAAAACTAAAAGCGCGGACGCCGACATCTTCCAAATCTAACGCGGTATTGGCTCGCAACTCTTTAGATGTATCAAGTTTTAGGGCTTTTTCAATGCTTTGACTGCCCTGTTTAACCTGCCCGAGATTGACTTTGCACATCCCCAGTTCAAGGAAATTCACGGCGGTGGGAGTATCCGTTTTATTGGCCTTTTCAAACCAATTAATCGCTTCGCTAAATTGCCCGTGTAAGTATAAGCTATGCGCCAGTGCGCTACGTGCAACTTTATGATTCGAGTCTATCTGTAATGTTTCTTTAAACTTCTCAATAGCTTTTTTATTTAGTTGCGCGCTTTTTTCAAACGCTCCTTTTTGCTGGGCATCGGCGGCGTCGAGCGAAAACGCAACCCCCTCGTTAAAAATCTTAAAAGCCTTTTCGCTTTTGGTTTGACAAGAAAACGAAAAGCATAGGCATAAGGCTGCTATTGTTAAAAGACCTGATGATTTGATGGACATCGCCTTTTTACTTGTCGATATGAAAGTAATATTAAACCCCCAGCAACAACCTTGCGGGATCTTCCAGCAATTGCTTCACTCTTACCAAAAAGCTTACCGATTCGCGGCCGTCAATAATCCGGTGGTCATAAGATAAAGCTACATACATCATCGGCCTTATCACTACCTGGCCATTAACCGCAACAGGGCGCTCAATGATATTGTGCATACCTAAAATGGCAGATTGCGGCGAATTGAGGATCGGTGTCGACATCATTGAACCAAAAACACCACCGTTAGTGATGGTGAAGGTGCCGCCGGTCATTTCTTCAATGGTCAGTTTATTTTCGCGGGCCTTCACCGCTAGTGCGGCAACGGCTTTTTCAATATCTGCAAGACTCATGCTTTCGGCGTTGCGGATAACAGGAACTACCAGGCCTTTCGGAGCGGAAACGGCTATAGAAATATCAGCAAAGTTACTGTAAACAACTTCTTCGCCTTCAATACGCGCGCCCACAGCTGGCCATTCCTTTAAAGCCTCGCAAACAGCTTTGGTGAAGAACGACATAAAGCCCAGGCCAACGCCGTGTTTCTCCTTAAATTTATCCTTGTATTTGGCACGGAGTTCCATTATAGGGGACATGTCCACTTCGTTAAAAGTGGTTAGCATGGCAGTTTCGTTTTTAACGGCAACAAGGCGTTTTGCCACGGTTTTGCGCAGCGATGACATCTTTTCGCGACGGTCAGTCCTTGAGCCTGGAGCAGGTGCAGCGACTGCCTTTGGCGCTTCCACTTTCGGAGCTGGTGCCGGCGTCTTCGGGCTTTCCTGCACAGTTTGCGGGCTTTCCGAGGTTTTTTCGGCCATCAGCGCGTCTTCCTTTGTGATCCGTCCGGCAACGCCTGTGCCTGCTACAGCCTGTGGCGCTACTCCTTTTTCGGCCAGTATTTTAGCTGCCGCGGGTGAGGGGGTTCCGGAGGCGTAGGTAGAATTAGTGGCATTTGCAGTAGCAGTGGCAGGAGTACCGTTGCTGGCAGGTTTGCTTTCAGTTGCAGTATTGCCGCCAACGGTTTCAATAGTACAAACAACCGCACCAATTGGTAGGGTATCGCCTTCCTTGGCCAATGTTTTTAATATGCCGGCTTTTTCAGCAGTGAGCTCAAATGTAGCTTTGTCCGATTCCAGTTCAGCTATGGCTTCATCCATGGCAACAGTGTCACCATCTTTTTTTATCCAGCGCGAAAGGGTTACTTCGGTAATTGACTCCCCTACCGTTGGCACCTTTACTTGCAGAGAAGTAGCAGCGGTGGCAGTTGCAGGTTGAGCGGCAGTAGAAGCAGGTACAGTTTCCTTACTGCTTCCGGAAACTACGATTGGCGTAGGCGCAGGGCCGCTCTCTTTAAGCGTAACGGGCGGGGCTTTTTTTGCCGGAGCCGAAGAAGCACCATTTTCTTCAATCGTGGCCACAACAGCGCCGATGGCTAAGGTATCGCCTTCTTTTGCAACTGTTTTTAAAATTCCCGCCTTCTCAGCTGTCAGCTCAAACGTCGCTTTGTCTGATTCTAACTCGGCAATTACTTCGTCCATTTCAACCTTGTCGCCGTCTTTCTTTTTCCAGCTGGCAAGGGTTACTTCGGTAATTGATTCGCCAACCGGCGGAACTTTGATCGTTAAACTCATAGTCTATGGTAGTGTGTTGTATTTGAAGATTTGAAAATGTGATGATTTGAAGAAGAATGAACTTCCTTTTCATCTTCAAATTTTCAAATCGCCAAATCATCAAATTTTCAAATTAAAACATTAATCCGCGCCTGCGTGGGCCATTTTTGCGGCTGTTTCCTTAACAGCAGCCTTTACTTGTTTGCCAATCGGTGCTTCAAACGCTTTCGACACAATGTGTAATTGCTGTGCGGCGTGCTGTTTGGCGAAACCGGTTGCAGTACTGCTGCCCTCAGGGCGCGAGATCACTGTCAGGTTTATTAATTTATCGTTATGGAATTTACGGCAGATGTACGGCCATGCGCCCATGTTTTCAGGTTCTTCCTGTACCCAGGTAAATTCAGTCGCCTTATTATATTTTGCCTTTACCTTTAATATTTGCACTAAAGGCGTTGGGTATAATTGTTCGATGCGAACGATGGCCACATCCTTGCGTTTATCAGCCTGTTGTTTCTCCAGCAGGTCGTAATAAATTTTACCTGTGCAAAGCAGTACACGTTTTACTTTTTTCGGATCGGCATAATTGTCGTCAATCAGCTCGTGGAATTTATCATTAGTAAAATCTTCCAGCTTTGATACACATTTCGGGCTCCGCAAAAGACTTTTGGGTGTAAAGATGATAAGCGGCTTGCGGAAATCCCTTTTCAGCTGCCGCCTCAGGATATGGAAAAAGTTAGCCGGCGTGGTACAGTTAGCCACCTGTATATTGCTATCAGCACAAAGCTCCAAAAAGCGTTCGACACGTGCGGACGAATGTTCCGGTCCCTGTCCCTCGTACCCATGTGGCAAAAGCAGCACCAAACCATTACCCCGCTGCCATTTGGTTTCGGCGCTGGCAATATATTGGTCTACAATAATTTGCGCACCATTAAAAAAGTCGCCGAACTGAGCTTCCCAAACAGTAAGTGCATTAGGGTTTGCCATGGCGTAGCCGTATTCAAATCCTAAAACACCATATTCAGAAAGCAATGAATTATAAATACTAAATTTAGCCTCGGTGCCAATGGTATCAAGCGGGGTATATTCATCTTCCGAATCAACCAAAGTCAACACTGCGTGACGATGCGAAAATGTTCCGCGTTTTACGTCTTCACCGCTGATCCTTACCGGGTGCCCGTCTTTCAACAGTGAGCCATAAGCCAGCAGCTCACCCATCGCCCAATCAAAAACATGGGTTTTGGTCACCATTTTATTACGCTCGTCAAAAAGCTTTTCAATTTTTTTGAAAAATTCTTTTCCGTCTGGCAAAACAGTAATTTTCTTGCCAATATCTAATAGCTCTTGTTCTGGAATTGCTGTCTCCGTAGGTGCAAAAAACTCGCGCGGGCGGGCTATATGCAAGCCATGCCACACACCCTCAAACATTTGATTGGTTTCGGTAAACGTCTCTTCGGATTTGGATGCATCCAGGTTTTGCTGCAGCTGGGCGCGGAAATCTTTTTCCAGCTTCGAAGCATAATTGGCATCAATGCTACCCTCGTCTGCTAACTTATGTTTGTATATCTCCAGCGGATTTGGGTGAGCCTCTATCGCTTTGTATAACACCGGCTGAGTAAACTTCGGCTCATCAGCTTCGTTATGCCCGTACCTGCGGTAGCACAAAATATCGATGAAAACGTCTTCGTGGAAAACCTGGCGGTACTCCATGGCCAAATTCACCACGTAAGCCAGCGCTTCCACATCGTCGCCGTTTACATGGAAAACCGGTGATAATACCGTTTTAGCCACATCGGTACAATAGGTGCTTGAGCGTGCGTCTTTATAGTTGGTTGTAAAACCGATCTGGTTATTGATCACGATGTGGATAGTGCCGCCTGTACGGTAACCGTCCAGTTTTTCCATTTGGAGCACTTCGTAAACAATACCCTGGCCAGCTACCGATGCATCGCCATGAATCAATATCGGGGCTATTTTTGACTCATCGTTATTGTATTTAAATTCGATCTTGGAGCGTGTTAGCCCTTCAACAACAGGGTCAACCGCCTCCAGGTGCGACGGGTTGGGGCAAAGGCTTAAATGCACCTTTTTGCCGCGTTGTGTTACAATATCAGTTGAGTAACCCAGGTGATATTTTACGTCGCCGCCAAATGGGGTATCCTCATCAAAGTTCTTTCCTTCAAATTCCGAAAAAACCTCCTTGTAGGGTTTTTCCATGATATTGGTGAGCACATTCAGCCTGCCGCGATGCGCCATACCGATGATAAACTCCTCTATACCAAGTTCCGACCCGTTTTGTATAACAGAATCGAGTGCCGGTATCAAAGCTTCAGCGCCTTCCAGCGAAAAACGTTTCTGCCCTAAAAATTTTGTTCCTAAAAAATTCTCGAAAACAACAGCTTCGTTCAGCTTATTCAGCATCAACTTCTTCTCATCAAGCGAAAACGACGGCGTGTTGCGCCTGCTTTCCATCCGGTCTTCAAACCATTTGGTTTTTATGGGATTGCGGATGTAAATATATTCAGCACCTATGGACTGGCAATAAGTTTGCTCCAGCAGATCACGAATGTCTCTCAAAGTGGCCGGGCCAAGCCCTACCTGCCTGCCAGCATTAAAAACCGTATCCAGGTCGGCGTCGCTTAAACCAAAGGTATCCAGTTCCTTACCAGGATAGTACTTGCGCCTTTCGCGAACAGGATTTGTTTTAGTGAACAGATGACCGCGACCGCGGTATCCATCTATCATGTTCAGCACATTTATTTCCTTAAAAATATGCTCAGGTGTTTCTCCTTCAAGAGAAACGGGGACAGGCGTATCTTTACCAAAATCAAAGCCTTCGAAAAACTTTTGCCATCCAAAGTCAACTGATTCGGGGTCTTGCTTGTAAACTTCGTATAAAGAGTTTATGTAGGCAGCGTTTCCGCTGTTAATATAATTGAGACGATCCATTAGAAAACCAACCTTTAAATCGGTACAAAAGTAAGCATAACCCGTTACAAACTTTGTAATTTATTTTTAAAACTACGGCAACATGTAACAGTTTGATGCTATTACCGGCTTAGCGCATGGCTGCTATAACGACAGGCCGGTTACTCCGGTTACGTAGTTAATGTTAATATGCGAAGGCTTTTCCCCCTGGAATGTATCGATGGCTTCGAATGTTACCGGCACTTTTACTCCCTTATAATAAATATCACAATCGGCAAAAGTTCCGTTTTGCGAATATACCTCCACGGCTATCACCCAACCAGACGTACCTTTAAATGAATATTCAAACGGGGCCGTGGATGATTGATCGGTGTTGCTGTACAAAATCTTAGGATCGCTCGGGGCCACGCTGTTGTATGTCGCAATTGATATCTGGTAATTTGCACCTGCTTTAGTGTCAACCCTAACTATACCATTTGCAGCATCCGAGGTGGGTTTGCCGTCAGCAGTGAGATCGTTCTTTTTGCAGGTTATAAAAAACAAACTCAGTATGGGGATAAGATATGCAAGTTTCTTCATAACGAAATTGTTTTGGCATTAAGTGTATTACGAATGCTGACCAGATATCGTAACAAGTTCGGATAAAAATAGTTGTGTTATGTCTTTTTATGGAAAACCTTTTGCAGAAAAGTGCGCACATAGGAAACCGCCTCGAAAAGGATGGCTAGAACGCCAATGATAACCGTAAATTGCTCAAATGAGTTCATTATAAATATCAGACGCGCGGACGAAGAAAAAGTTACTTCAGCCGCAATTATTTTACCGCTACGTGATCAAAGTGATCCTGAAAATCAACGTCTTTCAGCAAGGGCAACCAGGTATCGATAAAATCGCTTTTCGTTTCAAGTTCAACCGCCGGCTTTGCAACGATATGATAACGGCTCTCACGCGCATCATTCACCCCCGCAATAAACGCCCAGTTACCCCAATTACTTGCAGGCGAATAATCGATCAGTTTTTCCTCAAAATAAGCGGCGCCTTTTGTCCAGTCTACCTGAAGTTTGTTCACCAGGAAGCCGGCAGTTATTTGCCTGCTTTGATTGCTGATATAACCGGTTGCGTTCAATTCGTGCATTATCGCATCCACCATGGGCACACCGGTTTCTCCATTTTTCCAGGTATCAAAAAGTGTCTCCTGATCCAGAGCATAGCCTTGTTGTTCGCTGTTATTTTTTGCGGCGATAAACTTTTGGCCATGTTTTTTAAACATAAACCTGAAGTAATCGCGCCATAAAAGGTCGAGCAGCATACCATGATACTGGCTGTTGTGTGTTGACTGCTGGTGTTTGATTACCTCGTGGTAAACATGCCGCATAGAGATGCAACCCAATGCTATCCAGGCGGACAACATGGAGGACTGAACACCTGGTATAGAGCGATTACCTTTCCCGGCACCGGCATGATCATTTGCGGAAAAGAACTTTTCCAGTTGGGCCAGTGCCGCAGTTTCGCCACCGATTAATGAGCCTTCGGATCTCGGGTCGTGCACCGGTTCGTTCAATCCCAACTGCGTCAAAGAGGGTAAATCGCCCGGATTGCTTATCGTTGGTGTATTGACAACTTCCGGCGTACCCAAACAGGGGCGAACAGTGCTGTCCCTTTCAATCTTCTTTTTAAACACCGCAAAACTGTCCGGAATATCTTTTATCGGGAAGGGCAAGTCTTCCTTATGGTACATGGTGTGGCCGATAAAATGTTTCAGGTTGAGCCTCATTTTCCATAGCGCTGTTTCAACCTGTTCCGAAATTTCAGTCTCCTCATGCGCCACTTCGCGGTGATGATATACTTCGCTAACCTGAAATTCCTCTGCAAGCTGCGGTATCACATCGGCAGGATTGCCAATTCGAATAACTAGCTCACCGCCGATACCACGCAGATTTTTCCGGAGGTCTGCGACGGATTCCAGCAGGAACTGGGCACGGAGGCTGCCCGTTTTTGAATTGCCCGAAGCATTTGTTTGGAAGTAATAAGGATCGAAGCAATAAACCGGCAAAACCTTGTCAGCTTTGCGCACAGCCTCTAACAATATCTCGTTGTCATGAATGCGCAAGTCATTTCTAAACCAAACCAATATTGTTTTATCGCTCATATTTAAACCGGCCGTTCACCGGATCGCAGTATGCAAATTTGCAATTTATTTAGTTTTTAAACCAATTTGCGGCAACTTTTGACAAGATTTCAACATTTTTGGTCAGCGATCAGCTAAAACAAACGGTTCTACTAATGTAAAACTATTATTATTAAAAACCACTACCTATTTAGCGTGTTATCTAAACAATAACTGCATAAGTTTCGTCTAAAATTTCCGATCTTATGGCAAATGAAGAAAAACTTGCCGGAGCTGATCTGGCAATGCTCGCTGTAATCGTGCTGATCCTGTTATTTTTTCCCTTTAAAATGGTGAGCGAGCACCAGCAGGATGCGACGGCAATGAGTTACTATAATGAGAGTAAATGAATATTTGCATTTGCGACATTATCACCTTATATTTGGTAAAATTGTCGCAAATGAATATTGCTGAAAAGGGTACCAAAAAGTTTAAAAATCCCGGGTTTATTGGATTATTGGGAGGAAAAGACTTTATAAACAGGCCCATTGAATCTGAGTTTGACCTTATTTCATTGAGTAACGAGGGAATCACCAAGCAATCCCTGGAATCGCTCATCAGTTATTTGGGCATCTCAAAAAAAGCCTTTTCCGAAAATATATTGGATGCCTCGGTTAAAACCCTGGAACGTAAAAAAAGCACTGATAGGTTAAGTAAACACACATCGTCCCTGGCTATCGAGATTGCGAAAGTAGTTGAACATGCGCTGGATGTGTTTGAGGATGAAGAAAAGGTAAAAGGCTGGCTTAACTCCCCTGTCCGTGCGCTCAATTATGCTAAACCGATCGACCTTTTTTATCTGCCTACAGGCTTAAAAATGGTTGACAATATTTTGGGCAGGATTGAATATGGTGTTTATTCCTGACTAAGATGTTTGTTTACCGGATCAGTCAAACCGAAGAAAAAGCACGCGATCTTTCGGGAACCGGCGCCTTTTTATATGGAGGCCGGTGGAACAGCCCCGGAACTAATATGCTTTATACAAGCATGAACAGTTCGCTTGCCTACCTGGAGACGCTGGTACATTTTAATGAATTATATACCCCGGCTGGCTTATACATTACTCAAATTGAGGTTGACGAAACCATTATAAACCAGGTGCCCGATTGGGATTATCCGGAATTTTGGCAGCAGCCGGATAATATTGCAACCCAGGTACTGGGCGACAGTTGGATGCGTGCAAATAAGTACCTCGGGTTCGAGGTTAAATCGGCTATAAATCCTTCTGAATTTAATTTTTTATTGAATCCCCAATTCCCCGGATTTGAAAAATTGGTGAAGCTGATTTCCGTTACTCCTTTACAAATTGATACACGCCTTTTAAGGTAACAAAACCCTGCCTGTTGTACTATCCTTCAAAACAGGTCGTTAATTTATAGATATATATGACATTTACCCCGTTGTAATGTTATAATTTTATAACGTTAATTTTAATACCTATGGCAACAGTTGAAAGTATCCAGAAAGCCTATATCGATTTTGTATTGACGGAGGGCGAGCAGCCAAAATCCGTGTATGTATTTGCGAAAAAAAATAAAATGACGGAAGACGAGTTTTATAAGTTCTTCGCTTCGTTTGACGCTATTGAGCAAAATATATGGACCGGTTTTGCGGTAAAAACCATCGCCGAGATAAAAACCCAGGAAGTGTGGCCGCAATATACCGCACGCGAAAAAGCGCTGTCGTTTTTCTACAGTTTCTTCGAACTGGTGAAAGGCAGCCGCAGTTTTGTGGTTTACAGCGTAAAAAAACAGCCTAAAACATTCTCAACACCACAAGTATTTGTCGGTATAAAAGATGTTTTCGAGAATTTTTGCAATGACCTGATCGTAGAGGGCATTGAGTCGAACGAACTTTCGGAGCGCAAGTTTTTCAGCAACCGATACAAGGACGCCCTTTGGGTACAGTTGGTTTTTGTGCTGCATTTTTGGATTAACGACAATTCGGCCGGGTTTGAAAAAACCGATGAGGCCATCGAAAAAGGCATAAACGTTACTTTCGACCTTTTCCAGCGCTCGCCGATTGATAACCTGATCGAATACGGACGGTTCCTGGCAAAACACGGCGGCATCAAACAAAGCATGGGATTTGGGAACAACTAATACTCCCGCATTCGCCGTTATCTTTGATATGGACGGTACATTGATCGACAACACGCTCTACCATTATAGGTCGTGGCAGATGATGTATAAAAAATACCGCAAAGGTGACTTAAGCAAAGAAACCTATTATACCAGCATCAGCGGCGTGCCCGTGTTGGAAACTATCCGGCGGGTATTTGGCGAAGGTAAAAGCGAGGAAGAACTACACGCACTGTTGAACGAAAAAGAATCTTTTTACCGCGAGTCGTACGCGCCATACATCCACCCTGTCAACGGTTTGGAAAACTTTTTAGCTGAACTGAAAGACGCGGGGATCAAAATAGCGATGGGTACCTCGGCAACGCAGGAGGACATCGATTTTGTTTTCGATCACATTGCCATCCGGGATGATTTTGATGTCATCATTAACTCCACCATGGTCACCAAACCCAAGCCCGACCCGCAGGTATATTTAAAGGCAGCGAAAAAGCTGGATATGCCGCCCACAAGGTGCGTTGTTTTTGAGGACTCGCTCGCCGGCATCAAATCGGGTAACAGCGCAGGTATGAAAGTTGTCGGCATAACCACAGGCCATACCGTAACAGAACTGCAGCCGGTTAATTTGGTGATAGACGACTACGCCGGGCTAACCGTACAAAAAATTGCTGCCTTATTTGGGGATTAGGTTAAAAACAATTCAAAAATTAACCGCAAAGAGCACTAAGAAGGCGCAGAGACCGCAAAGAAATAAACAAAAAACTAAAAAGGCTTTGCGCACTTTGCGTCTTCCGCTTTGCGAACTTTGCGGTAAAATACACCGCAGTTTAGGTATACCAAAAATTATGAACGATCAAAAAGAACAAAATAGCATACCCACCACCAAAGTACAACGTTCGGCTAAGTTTGTGAAGACGGGCTTTAAGATCGGCGGTAACTATATCAAGCATTACTCCAAGAAGCTGTTTAACTCTGAGTTGGATAGAACCGAATTGAACGAGGATAACGCCGCAGATATTTACGAATCGCTGAGCGAATTGAAGGGCAGCGCTTTAAAAGTTGCGCAGATGCTCAGCATGGATAAGAATTTACTGCCGCAGGCATATACCGATAAATTTTCCCAGTCGCAGTATAATGCGCCGCCGCTTTCCGGGCCGTTGATCATCCAGACCTTCAAAAAATATTTCGGTAAAACGCCGGATAAAATTTACGATCAATTTAACGTTCACTCCAGCAATGCAGCATCTATCGGCCAGGTACACCGGGCGGAGTTGAATGGCAAAAAATTGGCGGTAAAAATTCAGTACCCCGGTGTTGGCGATTCCATCTCTTCCGACCTGAAAATGGTGAAGCCCATTGCATTCCGCATGCTGGGCATGAGCGAAAGGGAACTGGATGTTTACATGAAGGAAGTGGAAGAACGCCTTTTGGAAGAAACCGATTATGATCTGGAAGTTCGCCGCTCTATTGAATTTTCAAATGCATGCGCAGGACTGGAAAACGTTGTCTTCCCGAAATACTACCCCGAACTATCCAGCAAGCGCATCATCACCATGGACTGGCTGGAAGGCCTGCACTTGCGCGAATTCCTGAACACCAACCCTACCCAGCAAATGCGCGACAAGATCGGCCAGGGACTTTGGGATTTTTACAACTTCCAGCAGCATGAGCTGCGCGCCGTACACGCGGATCCGCACCCCGGTAACTTTATGATCACCACTGAGGGCAAATTGGGCGTTATCGATTTTGGCTGCATTAAAGAAATGCCAGAAGATTTTTATTACCCATTCTTTAGCCTTACCTCGACTAATTTGATGGAAAACAAAGCTGAGACCATAAACGCTTTCCGGCAACTGGAGATGATCCATCCATCAGACACGCCCCAACAAGTGGAGTTTTACTATAAAATGTACCGGCAGATGATCGGATTATTCGCCAAGCCTTATATTAACGACCATTTTGACTTTGGCCAAACTGCATTTTTTGATGAATTATACGGTTTTGGCGAAAAAGTATCAAAAATGCCGGAGTTTAAACAGGCCCGTGGCGTAAAGCATTTTATTTATGTTAATCGTACTAATTTCGGGCTTTACAATATCCTGCATGAACTGAAAGCACGGGTAAAAACAGATACTTATAAGCCACATGTGTTGGAGCAGTTTGCGTAGTTATTCAGCACCTGGGTTGTTGAACACCGCAGGGCATCAATTATTTACCTTTATAGCGGTAATAATAATCCATTTAAACGCATTGTGAATGGAAGTATCCGGGGACCAGTCAAGGCTGACATTTGCCGGGTAAGTGAGGGTTTGATTGAGGCCCAAAGCCTGAAAATTGGAGTTTGTGTGGTAAACAACCGGCTGATTTTGCGAAGCATCGCCGTTGATTTGTACTTCCTGTCCGCCACATATCATGCACAGGCCCATATCGGGGCCAAGTAATACGCCCTGGCTTTGATAAATCTGGGTTTTCTCTTTTTTACAGGCTGCCAGTAACGACAGGCACAATAAACTCACTACCAGTATTTTCATGATCAAAATTACTTAGATAGGCTTGCGAATGATACAGCAATCCGCAATTTTTTACTGCTCACCAAAGTTCCGTTCATTCTTCAAACCTTCTTTTTCATCGGGCCGAAAGGCCCGTATTTATGCTGCTTTTCACTGAAGCGATCAGAATAGGGACCAAAGGGCAAATCGATAGGTTTATTTTTGAGATCATTCCAATCCTTGCGCTGATCATAATGTGCTCGGGGCTGTGAGTTGATAAATGCCGCTACATTCCACGCTTCCTCGTTGGTTAACTGCGGGCTTTTGTAGGTAGCACCAAAGGGCATATTGTTTTTTACAAAACCGGCCAGGTTACCAATGCGGTACATCCCGGCGCCGTCGTTATAACTATGCTGGCCCCAAAGCGGCGGGTAGGTGTAAGCCCTTTTATCCGCAGCCATTAATCCTTCACCATTGCTGCCATGGCAAACTTTGCATTTTGCTGTGTATACCGCCTGTCCTTTAACAGGGTCGGCGGCAACCGTTAAAAACGGCAGCTTTTCACTGGCGGTACCTTTTAACTTCTCGCCTTTTTTTACGCCCTGCCCTATCCAATTGATATACGCGATCATCGCCCGCACTTCGGGGCCGTTAGTATCAGGTGCCGTGCCAGCCAGGCTGCGATTAAAACAATCCGTTATGCGCTGGCTAATCGGCTGCATCTTACCACTGCGAAAGCTCAGCTTGGGATAGGTGGCCGCAACAACGGAATAATTGTTCGCAAAAAGCCGGCTGCCGCCTTCCAGGTGACAATTCTGGCAATTCATCCCGTTGGACAAACGGGCAATGCTCCCGTTCGGCCCAAAATACTCGGCGGTATGGGCTAAAAGCGCTTTGCCATAGCGGATCATATCACCGGTTTTGTTTTTGGGGATTGCGTTGGAATCAGGGGCGGCCCAGTTTTTTCCTGCATCCTTAGCTGATTTTGAGGTAGAAGGAGTTTTATCTGCCTGCTTTTGTCCACTGTTGCATGATATTGCCATCAACAATGATATGCCAGTTATCAGGATAAGTGTTGCAGATCGTAAAAGCATAGCAATTGGTTTAAAGTTCGAATGGCGTTTGTGAGGATAAATATAATGCAAAATAAAATAAACGTTCAGGACGACTTGTTTTTGATATACTTCCTCCCAACCGCATTTATCTTAACTTTACCCTGTTTTAATCCATGCAATCCCCCACCTCCATAAATAAATCACAGCGCGATAACAAAATCATTCTGTGGTTTTTATTCGCGTGGACGGCGCTTAACATCATCCAGGCCAGCACCCTCGAATTGCAGGGCGACGAAGCCTATTACTGGATGTATTCCCGCTACCTCGACTGGGGCTATTTCGATCATCCCCCTATGGTGGCGGTGTTTATCCGCATCGGCGACTGGCTAATGCACAACGAATTCGGCCTTAGGCTGCTAACGGTTTTTGCCAGTACCTTTTCCATCTGGCTGCTGTGGCTCACGGTAAAAAAATATGCAGTCGATGCCCTGGCTTTTGCGCTCGTCGTGTCAAGTATTTTCATTTTTCATATCTATGGCTTTACTACTACTCCGGATGCTCCGCTTTTCCTGTTCACGGCCTTGTTCTATTATTTTTATCAGCGGTACGTCAACGAGGACAAACTCAGCCTGGCGTTAACACTGGCTGTTGTCGTTGCGTGCCTGTTCTATAGTAAATACAATGCGGTACTGGTGGTTGGATTCACTGTTTTGGCCAACATTAAATTATTAACGCGCTGGAGTTTCTGGCTCATCGTGGTACTGGCCGCACTGCTTTACCTGCCCCATATTTTATGGCAGATCAATCATGGCTATCCTTCCATTAACTACCACCTGTTCGAACGCTCGGGAGACACGTACAGCTTTCTCAACAGCCTGTCGTATATCCCCGACCAACTCCTGATGGCGGGGCCGTTGGTGGGCTGGTTCTTCTTTTATAAAACTTTCAGGGTAAAAGTCACCGACCCATTTATCCGCTGCCTGTTGGTAAATTGTGTGGGTACATTGATATTCTTTTTTATCAGCAGCATCAAAAACGAAGTCCAACCGCAGTGGACATTCGTGCTCTTTGCGCCGCTGGTAATGCTGGTACCTATTGCATTTAAACAAAGCGGCGGTCGCCCAAAATGGCTGGTGCCGCTGGCATCCGTTAATATAAGCATCATCGTCGCGGTACGGATCATCATCATCCTCGGACTCGGCTTCGCCAAAACTTATGGGCATTTAAAAAGCTATTATGGTTTTAAGGATTGGACCCAGGCCGTAAAACAAAAGGCAGGCAATAATTATGTAGTAATGATTGAGGGTTTTCAAAATCCGTCCAAATACAATTACTACACCAGCAGCCTTAAATGTTTTGCCTATGATACGCGCTATTACCGACGCACGCAGTTCGATATCTGGCCGATGGAAGACAGCCTTCAGCACAAAAAGGTATATTATTTAACTTACTATAAGGTAGACGGGCTGTCCACAGATTCCATAAAATTACCCGCAGGCAACTGGTACGGCGCCTGGGTAAATGATGTGCGCACCTATCAAAAAATAAATATCGAACCGACGGTTGTTAAAATGACCGCCGCGCCCGGGCAAAAGGTAAATCTCGATCTTTCCATATCCAACCCTTATTCACACACCATCAGTTTCACCGATACCGGTTATTCGCACAAGACGTTTCTGGAGGCATGCTTTTTTAAAGGATTTGACGTGATCAGCAACCAGCAAATGGATAACAGTTTCAACCGCATCAGCTTAAAACCCGGCGAAAGCAAACATTTCACTTTCAACCTAACCGCACCGCGAACAAAGGGGACTTACGACCTGCTTTTTTCTTTACGCACTGACCCCTTTCCGGGCAGTAAAAACAGCAGAATTATTACCTTTACGGTTAAATAACCCCTGTTAAAAACGAATAATGAAAAAATTCTACCTCACGCTCCTGGTCTCCATCATAACGGTAACAGCTTCGCTGGCGCAAACTATCGACGTTGATTTTAGCGGACTTGGTTTTCTCGACAACCGCGAATACAAGGACTTTGTCGCACGATCGCGTACCTATTCAGGTACCCGCACCGCGCTTGATTTTGGCTTGAATATCGATAGCCTCAACCATTTTATAGTCGGCGTTAATACCATGCACGAGTTTGGCGCCATCCCGTTTTTTATAAAGGTTGATCCTATTGCCTACTACCACTTTCAAAGCGCGCACTGGCTTTTCAATGCGGGTGAGTTTCCAAGGGCGGGATTGCTGGACAATTACCCCCGCGCCTTGCTAAACGATACCTTAATGTATTACCGCCCAAATGTTGAGGGTTTAATGGCCCGCTATCAAACCGCACATTTTATGGAGATGGGCTGGATTGATTGGGTAAGCCGCCAGACTACTGTCGAGCGCGAGCAATTTTTATTTGGATTTCAAGGCAAATACCGGCCCAGCTTATCCGGGCCATTCTATATTTCACATTTTGCATTTATTATGCATGATGCCGGCGCAGAGGTCCTTTTGCCGGGCGATCATATCAATGATAACGGCGGCGCGCAGGTAAGGCTGGGGCTTGATTTCAGTCACACGCAACACCTATTAGATTCACTATCATTTGAAGCCGGCGGGATGGTTTCGTTCCAGCGTTCCCGGGGGATTGATGGCTTCCAGATACCCAAAGGGTTTATTGCCAGCGCGTATGCCAGCTATCACCGCTTTGCTGCTTTTGACGAGTTTTACGCCGGCCAGGGCTCCGACATTATTTACGGGGATGCTTTTTATGAAAAGAAATTTTACGACCGCCTCGATCTGATCTATACACCGTTTATTGCCGCCGGCCTTAAAGGACAGTTTGTGTTCAGTATTCACCGCACACCGGGCTTCACCAGCAACCAGGAAGTTTTCCGGGTAATTTATGAGATGGGAAGGAAAAAGATAGCGAAGTTCAGGGATTATTGAGGGTTAGAGATTAGTTAATTAGAGACTAGAGGTTAGGAAAAACACCTTGGCAACTAATCTCTAATCTCCAGTCTCTAATCACTAATTCCCGCTTATATCTCCGCTGCCGCTTTTGTTTTTATGAACGCTTTTTGGGTGTCCGCTGAAAGATACATCGCCAGAGCCTGCTACTGAGGCATCAACCCTGTCGCTGGCGTAGATCGTTGCATCGCCTGAGCCGGAAACGTGTACAGTGCTATTCATTGTGGTTAATCCGCGTGCTGAAAAATCGCCGGAGCCAACCACGCTTACGGTTGAATTGTCGGCGTGACCGGCTAATTTCATATCGCCCGAGCCTGAAATATCACTATCAAGCGTTTTTGCATCTACGTGGCCGGTCATATCACCCGAGCCGCTCACGGCCAACCGCAGGGAATTGGCATGGATACCATCTTTAAAAAACGCATCCCCCGACCCGGTTACACTGATGGCATTAACATCTTTGATCGCTACGTATACCCTTATCTTGGCGTGATGGCCAAATATATCCCCCCAATGGAAGTGGTCATTTTTGTTATAAATTCTTAGTACGCCATTATCTACCTCGGTTTTAATGTGCGACATCATATCCGCCGGTGCTTCCACCTTCACCGATTCGGTTGAACCCTGCGTAATGTAGACGTCAAACGATCCGGCCACATCAACGGCATGAAAACCTGAGAGGTGACGGTCGACTATATCAGAAACATTTGTTTTGATATTTGAATGAGGGGTTGCAAAAGTATAACCGGTAACAGCGACAACCATGGCCGCTGGTAACAAAAATTTGAATATCGATTTCATAACTCATCAGTTTTTTAAATTAGACGCCTTTTTTGACTTTAGGTTGCAGTAAAGTTAAAAAAAACGTCGCGACCGCAAAAGAGAGAATAGCAGTTATCGCTATCTCCACATGGACGGGTCAGGCTATGACAAGTTCGAAAAACTGTTAATCCACTACAACCGTCCCACTCCTGTTCCCCTTTTAGGGGGCTAACGGGTTTAATAGCTCTTTATCTCCCCGCTCCCGCTTGTTGATCTGCTTACCGCTTTTGGTTGCCCGGTATAGGTAACTTCGCCCGATCCATGCACCACGGCATTTAGCTTTTCATTGGCATTTACCAGCGCATTGCCCGAGCCTGAAACATGAGCGGCGGATTTTGCCGTAACCAGGCTGCCGGCTTCAAAATGCCCCGAACCGGAATTAAAATTACACGGCGTGTTAACAAATTATTAACGATTCAGGACTGCGCTGGTTCGCCGCCCATCAGCTGCCCGCTACCCGTTTACCCTCTGCGTACACAATAAAAAACCCGGCGCTTTACGCAACCGGGCTTTCCCTTCTTAGGTAGATAGATCTTTTTATAAGCGTCGGCGTCCAAACTGCTCCCCAACAATGTTGGGTACTAACGGCCACACTGCCAACTAAAATTAATTAGGCATCATCACAGCATTCACCACGTGAATAACGCCATTGCTTTGGTTTACATCAGCGATGGTGATCCATGATTTGCCGCCTTTTTCGTCAACCAGGTAAAGTTTTTTGCCCTTTGACATCACCATCAGCGTACCGCCCTGCACGGTGGTTAGCGATGCCATGCCGTTACCGGCTTTCACCTTATCCCAAAGGTCCTGCGAGCTTAAGCGACCGGCAACCACGTGGTAGGTTAAAATTTTGGTTAAAGTAGCTTTGTTTTCAGGCTTTACCAGGTTGTCAACTGTTCCGGCTGGTAATTTGCCAAACGCTTCGTTGGTTGGTGCAAACACGGTGAAGGGGCCTGCGCTTTCCAAAGTTTCAACCAAACCGGCTGCCTTAACGGCTGCCACCAGGGTTGTGTGGTCCTTAGAGTTCACTGCATTTTCAACAATGTTTTTGGTTGGGTACATGGCTGCGCCACCCACCATTGGGTCGCTTTGTGCATGTGCTTTCGGCGCTATTGCAATAGCTGCTAATGCAAACGCCGCGATAATCAATTTTTTCATAGGTTTAATTTGTGTGTTATTTGAGAGAAGATACGGGACTCGCAAAAACACGGTTTTTTTAACCCGTGAAAAATTTATAAAATTGCTGATATTCAGATAGATAATTGATCAAAAAACAACGAGGCTGCAATATGATCGGCATATAGTTTGCCGGTTTTAGTAAGAAAAATCGTGTTTTCCTTTTCGGTAATCCATTCCTTTTCGAAGAATTCCATGGCAGGTTTGCGTAGTTGTGCTGCCGAGCCCCGCGCAATTTCTTCTAGCTTTTTAAGATCGAGCCCCCACATCGTGCGCAGCGAGGTCATGATGTATTCATTCAGGCGGTTGGTTTCCGAGAGGGTCTCCGTTTCGGCAGGTATTTCCGATTTTTCAAGCGCCGCAATATATTTTCCATTATTGGCGACATTCCATTGCCGCGTATCACCGTTGTAAGAATGTGCGGAAGGGCCGATCCCAAGATATTTAACCCCTTTCCAGTAATTGGAGTTGTGCCTGGAGTATTGCCCCGGTTTGCAAAAGTTGGATATCTCGTAATGCTCAAGGCCGCGGGCCTGCATCGCGTCCATCAGTAAAATAAACTGTTCGGCACTTTGCTGCTCATCCATTGGCGCCTGTTTTTTGGTTTTGATAAACGAAGCCAGGGCTGTGCGCGGCTCAACCGTCATGGAGTAAGATGAGACATGAGGAATATCAAGCGAAAATATTTTTTCAAGATTAAATTTCCATTTCTGATCTGTCAGTAATGGGTAGCCGTAGATCAGGTCGGCAGTAATATTTTCAAAACCGGCATCCTGGGCCCGTTTGACGGATGATTCAGCTTCGTGCCCTTTGTGTACCCGGTTCATCCATAACAGATCCTCATCAAAAAACGATTGTATGCCAATGCTCAGCCGGTTGATGCTGGTTTGACGCAGGGCCTGCAGCTTTTCTCTGCTTAAATCGTCGGGGTTGGCTTCCAAAGTGATCTCGGCATTTGCTGATACGGTATGCAGGTTTGTTATCGTGTTTAAAAGCAGATTTATTTCATCCGCACTTAAAACAGATGGCGTGCCGCCGCCAAAGTAAATGGTTTCCACCGTTTCGCCATCCATGTAATTTTTTTGCACCTTTATTTCCTTGATAAGGGCCTGTATAAGTTCGTCCTTATATTTTAATGATGTACTGAAATGGAAATCGCAATAATGACAAGCTTGTTTGCAAAAGGGAATGTGGATGTAGATGCCGGCCATTGGGGCAAAGGTAAGTAATGCAGCGATGCAAGCGTTCCGGGTGTTCCATTTTTGCACGCGGAACAAGTGGAGCACTATGGAACATGCTCATTATCAGTATGTTCAACTTTTGATAAGTTGACACATTTTCATAAGTAATTGATAATCAATTATTTCTGAATTTCAGTTTTTAGCTTCGTATATGTAACATATTGATTTTCAATATGTTATACAATATTTTGGGAATCCCTTCCACACCTCTGACGATATGCTCCTGCGATGCCACCAAGCGCAGCGAAGGCCGCTTAGTCCTAAGTCAAAACCTTGATTATTAAGCAGAGGAACTCAAAATCGACTTTTGACTTGCGACTAAAGACTTTTGACTTGATTAAACGCATACCTCACCGCCATGCCATTTTTCCAGTTTATTCATCAGGTGTTCCAACAGGATGGGTTTCCCTAAATAATCGTCCATGCCCGCATCCAGGCAAACCTGTTCGTCGCCATCCATGGTATTGGCGGTAAGTGCAATGATCACCGGCTGTTTGGCCAGCGTCCGCCTGATCAGCCTTGTCGCTTCCAGCCCGTCCATCACTGGCATCTGCATGTCCATCAGTATTAGTCCATATTCCTTTTCGTTTGCGGCTTCCAGCGCCTCCCGGCCATTTTTCGCAACATCGGGCTTATAACCCAGCTTTTTCAGAATATGCACGATCACATGCTGGTTCATTGGGTTATCTTCCGCAACCAGCACTTCATAGGGATGTTTGTCACAAAAATCGACCGACAGCTTTTTCTCCAACGGCGCCTGGCGATGCGGTGCCGGCGTATTCGGTTGCAGCGCATTCAGAATTTGTTTGCTCAATATGTGCTGCCGGATTGGCTTATTCATCACCGAAACAAAAAGCTCGCGCTCCTGTGTATTAAATTCTCCACCGACCGAGCTCAGCAGCATTATCGGTATCAGCGGGTAACGCTCCCTAACCTGCCCGGCCAGCATCAGCCCATCCATGCCCGGCATCTGCATATCGGTGATGATCAGGTCGATTGCCGGATCGCGATCCAGGATGGACAATGCTTCCTCGCCCGAACCTGCCAGTACCGGCTGTAGATGCCAGTATTCGAACTGTCGTTTTAGGATCATCAGGTTGGTCGCATTATCATCCACAACCATCACTTTTTTACCGGCCTGTTCGCCCATGCTGTAATAGGTATAAGGCACGAGGACACTGCTGCCCGCCTGCGTACTGACGGTGAACGAAAAGGTGGACCCGAGGTTAGGCTCGCTGATCACGCTGATCTCTCCGCCCATTAACCGGACTAATTTTTCAGAGATTGCCAGGCCGAGTCCCGTACCGCCGTATTTGCGGGTAGTTGAAGAATCAACCTGGGAGAAAGCTTTGAACAAGCGGCTGATCTTATCCGCCGGGATGCCGATCCCGGTATCCCGCACAGTAAATTTTAACTCAAGGATGCCACCAGCGCCGGTTTTTACCAGGTGTACGCCCACACAAACTTCTCCCTGTTCGGTAAATTTCATGGCGTTGCCTACCAGGTTGATCAGCACCTGCCGCAGCCGCAATTGATCACCCACAATTTGCAGGGGCACATCCTCATCAATCTGGTAAACCAGATCGAGCTGAAGCTTTGCCGCCCGGGTGCCAAAAACATCCAAAACATCCTCGATACACTGCCGCAGATTAAAATCCCCGCTTTCCAGTTCCATACTACCCGATTCGATCTTTGAGAAATCAAGGATATCGTTGATCACGTTCATCAGCGCATCGCCGCAGGTGGTGATGGTTTCCGTAAACATTCGCTGTTCATCGGTAAGCTCACTTTCCCTCAACAAAGCCGACATCCCGATAACACCGTTCATGGGTGTGCGGATCTCATGGCTCATGGTGGCCAGGAAAGAACTTTTAGCCTCGTTAGCGTGGTCGGCCGCATGGCGGGCTTTTTCCAGTTCCAGGTTGGCCACCCGTAGCTGTTCATTAGCGTTTTTCAATACCTCTTCATTACGCTTACGCTCCTGCGACAGCTGGGCTTCTTTTTGCAGTTCTGCCATTTCCAGGGTCTGACGAACGCGCTGGGCACTGTATTTCTCCAGCAAATAACCCCAAAGCCCGCAGATAAAAAAGATGACGGCTGCCAACAGGATGTGGATGGCAAAGGTTTGAAAGTCAAAATAATCCAGTTTTGTAAAATAGATACTGGTAAAACCGGTGTTCTGCAAATAACCGAAAAGCGCGTGGTGAACCAGTACTACAATCAACATGGGGAGTTGGAGCTTCCATTTTTGGTAGGTGATCAGCAGGGCGCTGCCGATAAAGGCAAAAAAGTGCATTTCAAAAAGCCCGTGCATCTGGTAAATATACTGCGCCATAAAAACGCCAAGTACGGCGCTTAAAACATATTGGTACAGGTCTGAGTCCGGTAACAGGACTTTCGCCGAATAATAAGCCAGCAGTGAAATGCCGCCGATGCCAAAGGCAATCAGCCAGGTGTCATAAAACATGGCGAACACCAGGCCCAGCACAAAATACGCGGCCAGGAAATAATTCATTAAACGGTCCGACAAATTTCTAACCCCGAACGCCAAAGCAAAGGTGGGGTTAGCTGGTACGCTATTGTTAATGTTAATATCCATTTGTTTCTTTTTGATATCGTTGTCATTTATTTGCCGCAGCCCGGCAGGCTGCAGCCATAAGCTTTCAAAGCGAGTGGGCTGAATGCCATTCTCCGCTGTTCATTGAGGAACCCCGCCAGCGCGATTTTCGCATAGCTGGTTTTTTCATCGCTGCAATAGCGGCTGCTGTTATAATTCCCGCGATAATACAGGCGGTGCTGCCTGTCCAGGATAACCGCCTGTGGCGTGGAATAAACACCGCAGGACGTGGCCAGCGAAGCATCAAACAAAACCGGCAGTTGCACATCGAATTTATCCTGGATAGCCTGAACCGTAAATGATTTTCTGCTCATCACCACGATGACAAAATCCACCCGGCTGCCATATTGCCTTACCAGCGACTTGAAATGCGCCATATTAAAACGGGAGCAGGGGCAATCCGGGTTAAAAAAATGCAGGAAGATGGGTTTGCTGCCAATTGATGCGAAGGCGCTGTCAAGCGGAATGATCTGCCCGGTATTTACGGGCCGGTAATTTTTAGGCACCGGGGTTGGTAATTGGTAGCGCCAGTCGGTGTACCAGAACAATGCCCCTGCCGCGGAAAACAACAGCAACAGCCAGGTTATTACGAATACTTTTTTTACCATATAGGTGAATTTTATAACAACCCACCTTGCTAATTACATGCCATTGAGGTAATCTGTTGACTGTAAGTAAGTTATACAAGTACAAATATTACAGTTTTTGGAAAAAAGTGATTTTTTTGGAAAAGAGGGAAAATAAAGTCCGAAAGTCCGGAAGACCGGAAGTGGAAAAGCTGAGACTGCAGTAATTAGAGTTGTAGTTGGAAGCCTGGTAAATGTTACCTATTTGACGAAGCCTTTATAGGGCCGGTTTCGCAGCATTACCCACGTACGGTCGTACGAAACCAGGTAGTGTACAATAACTATTATAGCCATTATTTCGCTAAGCCCGGTTTTGCCCAATTGGTACAGCCCCCAAACAGCCCATCCAAACAGCGCAAGCTCCAGCAACAGCCTTACCGGACCGGGTGTTTCTACCGGCGCCGGTTTTGGGTCATTCTGGATGCGGAATATCCCCCACAAAGCTGCCGCTATTACCGGAAACCCTGTCGCGGCAGCAAAACGCAGCCAGGTTTCGGTTAAGTGCCGGCCCCAGCAGCCTAAAACAATCAGCATGGCTATTTCAAGGGCAAAACGAACGGCAAGGTTAACGGGGTTGGTGTTCATAATAGTTTCCGGCTGATTATTGACCAGGATAGATAATTAACACAAAATTAAATAAGTGCGCTAAAAACAAGCAATTATTCCGGTAACTTTGCCGCCTGAAAGGCTAACGGTTATTGTAATGCGCATTATTCTTTTTGGTTTTTTGTTAGCGTTAGTTTGCAGTTTTAAGGCTTTCGCCCAGCGCGACTCAGCCGCAACCCCAAAAAAAACCATTCTCAACCCGGTCGACCCAAAAACTGTGAATCCTTTTTTGCCGGATTCAGTTATTAAAGCTAACCGTCAAAAATTTATAGGCGACTCCATCGCCTTTAGCTATTTGATGCCGGATTCAGCACTGATGAAAAACCGGGGACTGGACAGCATATTAAAGATGGGCGCAAACGCCCCGCTTTTTCAGCAAGCGGTGCCATTTAAAAGAACGGACTCGGTTAAAACGGGGAGTATACGCGCGGCAAGGGATAAATGGGTAATGGCGGTACTTATTGCTCTTTTGATATATGCCGGTTTGCTTAACCTTTTTTTTGGCAGTGATATAAAAAATGTGCTTGCTTCATTCTATAACAGTCGCTCGCTTTCTCAAACCGATAAGGAAGCGGGCCTTATCAATACCTGGGCTTTTGCCGGCTTGATCCTTTTGTTTTGTTTGTCGCTCGGGCTTATCTTATACCAGTTTGCCTGGTATTATAGGAAGGTTTTCCCCATAAGCGGCTTTGAACTTTTCATTTCGTTTACAGCAATTATCGGTGTTTTGATCATATTGAAATTTATATTGCTAAAATTCATCGGTTTTATTTTCGACATCGGCGGGGTTATCAACGAATACATTGCCGTCTTAAATTTAACTTATTTTAGCCTGGCCTTTGTGCTTTTAGCTGTAGGGGTGTGTTTTAGCTTGCTGGCAAACCCGTTGATCCCGCAATTGATCCCGGTTTCGGCCGTTATCGCAGGCATCATTTTTGTATGGCAATATCTACGTAAGAGTTTAAACATCATATCGGATTTTAGATTTCATAAATTTTATTTATTTCTCTATCTTTGTGCCCTCGAAATTTGCCCGGTGTTGATATTGATAAAGGCACTTAATAGATGAATTTAGCGGTACACGAATTGAATTTGGAAGACAGAAAGAAAAAGGTTAAGAGCATATTAGTTACATTGCCAAAACCTGAAAACGATAAAAATCCGTACGCCGAGCTTGCTAAAAAGCTTAACCTGAAAATTGACTTCAGGTCGTTTATACACGTAGAGGGTGTTCCGGCTAAAGATTTCCGTAAGGAGAAGATCAACCTGGCAGATTTCAGCGCGGTGATCTTTACCAGCCGTAATTCGGCTGATCATTTTTTCAGGATATGTGATGAGATGCGTTTTGAAGTGCCGGTTGAAATGAAATATTTCTGCCTGTCGGAAACCATTGCGCTCTACCTGCAGAAATATATTCAGTACCGAAAACGAAAGATATTTTTTGGTAAACAAACCGCAAGCGATCTGGCCGAAGTGCTAAAAAAACACTCGGGCGAAAAGTTTCTTTACCCATGCTCGGATGTAGCCGCAGAAGAGACTCAAAAATTCCTGCTGGAGAATGGCTACAACTTTACACCGGCAGTATTATTCAGGACGGTTTGCAGCGATTTGTCAGACCTTGCCGAGGTTTTTTATGATGTGATCGCTTTCTTCAGTCCGTCCAGCATCCAGTCTTTGTATAAAAACTTCCCCGACTTTAAACAAAATAATACCCGTATCGCGGCTTTTGGCGCAACTACGCACAAAGCGGTGCTCGAGGCCGGCCTTATCCTGGATATTCCCGCCCCAACGCCTGTTGCCCCTTCAATGACGATGGCCATTGAGCAATACTGCAAAATGGTGAACAAATAAAACAAAAACAGTTTTATTTAAATAACTGGTTTTTTACCACAAGGGCACAAAGGTTTCACTAAGGGCACTAAGCCTGTAAATCAGGGAAATCGCTTTCAAATGGGGCGGTGTGCAAAATTGTAAAATAAGTGTTTTACCCTCTTTCCCGCGAAGCGGAAGAGAGTCGGCAAGCGAAGTCCCAACCGAAGGTCGGGAGGGTGAGTCAACCCGGAGGACATTACCGCCAATCCCGTACGTACGGGCAATGTCATTAAGTTAAGGAAATTTTCACGTTCCACCAGGCTTTTTCGCCCCTCCTAAATCCTCCCCGGTAGGGAGGACTTTAAAAATGCGCCGTAATCGAAGCTAAAGTCTCCCCT
>OLLK01000180.1_pt1 | contig 42579 bp, 27 predicted proteins | sample 1604531 | NCBI WGS metagenome assembly OLLK01 (sample SAMEA104055722, study PRJEB20765) | soil metagenome | isolation source: soil | reverse complement strand
GGATACCGGCCATTTTTTAGTAGCAGTAGCAGTAAGCAGTAGCAGTTTACGGCGGCCTGGCTGTTGAATAAGCGCCTAAGGCCTTGAAGGCGTATGAATGCAGTACGCGACCCCGCTTCTATCAGCGGGGGAACGCCCAAATTTCAACAATCGTACCAATTGGAGTACACTGTAAAAGGTATGACCAACACAAAACAGGGTTTATTGTGCTGAAATATCGAGGATAGTTACAGATTAGTAAAAAAACTAGACTCTAATCGCTAATCTCCGGTCTCTAATTAAAAAACTTAGTTATTTTTATCCACCTGTAAGGAAAAACAATCATAGCGTGTAACGCTATCGTTTTGGCTAAATGGCAATAAAAAAGGTTTGGTTTAATGTCGGCGACAAAACGCAACGGTATTTGCTAAAAATATCGGTTGCATTTTTATTTATTACCGCACCGTTCCTGGCCTGGTCTTCAACTCGGCAAACAACCGCTGGTGTTAAAAATGTTTTTGACACACTGCGGGCGGTCCCCCAAAAAGAACGGTTCCTGATCGCCGAAACCATTTACAAGCAACACAGCAATTTGCGCCGTGCGGGCGAAGAGCGGGCAATGGCGGCCTTAGACACCCTGACCATTTTAGCGCGTAACCTGAATGACCGGTCGCTTGAATGCCAGGTATTTGATATGCGGGCAGACTATTATTCGGTTAATAGGGGATTTAACCCACTAAGTATAAAATGGTACCAGCAAGCCATCGATTTTTCGGCCGCAAAGAACCTGGTTTATGACAATGGGTTTTACCTGCACCGCATGGGCGCCTATTATGCTATTTTTAAACATAATGCGCAGGCCTGCCGGTATTTTTTACAATCACAGGATGTATTTAACCGCATCGGCTATCGTAATATTCCGGGCATCGGGGTGCTTCTTTCGCAGGTTGCTGATTTTTATTATGCCCTGGGCGACTATGAAAATGCGCGGTTGAACCTGGAAACAGCTTTGCGGTACACCCCGGCAAACACCCCCGATAATATTAATATCTTAAATACCATCGGGTTGATCTATCGCAGCTATGGGCAATATCCGCAGGCGTTGGCCTATTTTAATAAGGCCATCGCAATAGCCGCGCCGCTAAAAGACACCGTTTGGATGGGTATAGCGGGAGGCAACATCGGCTCGGTATATTTTTTACAAAATCAATATGACAAAGCGCTGCCTTATATTCAAAACGATTATAAAATATCATTTAAATATGGCGAGTCGCAAAATGGCATTATAGCCCTGCTGCGCCTGGTCAAAATAAATATAGATGGCGGTGATGCCGGTAAGGCAAAGCAACAGCTTGATACGGCTGAGCATTACCTTAATGAGGCCAAATCAGACAGGCTGGACTTGAAGGCTGATTATTATAATTTAAGATCGCAATTGTGTGAATTGCTCCATCTGCCCGAAGATGCTATTGCCTTTCGTAAAAAATATGAGGCGGACAAGGACAGCCTCGCCAAACGCAATAACATAGCCGGCGTTGAGCGCGTAAAATTGCGTTACGAGTTTGATAAACATGCCGCGGCAATTTTAAAATTTAAAACAGACGCCCGGTTGCATGAGCTAAAGATATGGGCTTTAGTGGGTGTGCTCTCGTTTCTGATCATTATAGCCATATTACTGTATTATAACCAGCGTACAAAGCAAGTGAAAGATAAAGAACTGCTGTTGGCTGAAAAAAAAGTGGTTGACGAGGAGCTGAGAAGCGCGGAAGAAGCTTTGAAACATTTTACCGAAAACCTGCGGCAAAAGAATATACTGATTGAAAATTTTAAAAAAGAGATAGAACAGCTTCGGTCGCAGTCGGCAAACATTGATACGTCAAAAATAATCGGTGAACTGCTGGACACTCACCTGATGACAGAGGCTGATTGGCTAACCTTTAAAAAGCTGTTTACAAAAGTATACCCCGGATTTTTTATCAGCTTAAATACAAAATACCCATGGCTGTCGGACACCGAGATCCGCACGCTTACGCTGATAAAACTGGGTTTAAATAATACCGAAATGGCCAATATGCTCGGCATAACGATTGACGGTATTTTAAAAGCCAAACAGCGCCTGCGTAAAAAAATAGACCTCAGCACCATCAGCGACCTTGAATTTGGCTTAGCAGCTACATTTTAGCGACGGCGGCACCTCGTCCGCCATAGCTTTAGCGACGGCGGATTTGTCCCAAATTTGTCCACCTCCAAAAATATTTTTCACGGTTAACGGTATTTATCTTTATACATGTTTACATTTATGTTGTCAAGTAGCTCTAAAACGTTCATTGCCCCATGAACCGCAAAAAAAACCACTTATCTAATTATACCATGGAAAAACTTTACTTATCCTTTTACAAATTATTACCGGCAAAACAATTGAAGCCGGCGGCAGCTATTGCCTTTGTGTTTATAATGGCGACGTTGTCGCCGTGTAAATTGCTGGCCCAGGCGCCTACGGTTAGTTACACCAGCCCGCATACCTATTTTTCAAATCTACCGGTTACGCTTGCGCCGGTAAGCACCAATGTGGATGCGCCCGCCTATAACAGCGGCGTTGTCCTTGGCTCCGGCTTAAGCTTCTCTCAAAACGATGTGGCGTTAGATGCCGCCGGCAATATGTATGTGAATGACATAGAGACCACGGGGGAGGTTAAAAAGATATCTGCCGATGGCAGCAGCACCACTATTATAGCTTCCGGTTTTTTAGCCCAGAGTGCGAATATTGCTATAGACCCGGCCGGTAACGTATACGTTGTTGACCAGGCGGCGTTATGGAAGGTACCCGCAAGCGGCTCGCCCGTAACATACGGCACACCGGTAGTTATCAGCAGGTCCTTCAGGGAGTGTTTCGGGTTAGCGGTTGACCCTGCCGGGAATATCTATGTGACCGATTTCGGCGCCGGCGGAGTATATAAAATGGCAAATGACGGATCCAATATGGTCAGGATCGATAACGGGCTCAGCCAACCAAGTGCTGTAGCTTTAGATGCCGCCGGAAATGTTTATGCGACTGATGTTGCGACGCAGGCCCTGTACGAGATACCTGCCAATGGCAACCCGCAGCTACGGCTGGCAACCGGGTTGGGTTTCCCCAGGGGCCTGGCAGTTGACGCCGGCGGAACCGTTTATGTGGATGATGAGGGTAACAGCGGTATATACGCAGTACCCGCGGGCGGCGGAACACCCGTTGCGGTAGTGTCCGGTTTGAGCAATCTTGTTGGTGTGGCCGTTGATGCCGGTAATAATTTGTATGCGGCTTTGCAAGGCAACGGGGGCATAACTAAATACAGCCCGACCGGCGGATACTTTATCAGCCCTGCTTTACCTGCGGGCCTGAACCTGGATAAAACCACGGGTGTTATCAGCCACAAAGCAACTGTCGCAAGCGCCGCGACCGACTACATTGTAAGCGCTTACAACAGTACCGGCAGCACAACTGCAACAGTAAATATCACGATAGTTAACGCGATTGCTTTAAGTTACAGTACCCCGCAAACCTTTACGGCCGGCACCGCCATTACGGCGCTTGATCCATCTGTCACTACGGGTACAGTGGGCAGTCCCGGTTATAGCGCCACCCCGGTAAGTATCGGTTCGGGCTTTAATAACCCTAGTGCGGTGGCCGTTGATGCTGCAGGCAATGTGTACATGGCGGATGCATTCAATGCCGCCGTTAAAAAAATTCCGGCTGACGGTGGCCCTCCGGTAAGTATCGGCTCCGGGTTTGTTTACCCTACCGGCGTGGCGGTTGACGCGGCCGGTGACGTTTTTGTTGCCGACCCAAGTGCCGGCCTGGTGTCTGAGATACCGGTTAGCGGATCGCAAAGTACACTCGGCAGCGGTTTTGTGGTGACGCCGGTTGCCGTTGCGGTGGATCAGTCAGGGAATGTTTATGTAATTGATGGAGGTGGCAGTACGCTGTTTAAGATCCCGGCAGGAAATGGCACACCGGTTTTGCTTGGCTCAGGCTTTAACGAGCTTACCGCCCTTACGGTTGATCAGTCGGGTAACCTGTATGTTGTCGATGGCGGTGCGAGCATTGTGTACGAGGTATCCGAAAAAGGCGGCGTACCCGTAGACGTCGGCGGATCATTCGTGTTTCCTACGGGTGTAGCTGTGGATGCATCCGGTATAGTATATGTAACCGATTCGGATGCAGGCACTATATACAAATTATCTGCATGTGGTTGTACCGAGGTAGCCATAGGTACCGGTTTTAATGAGCCCAACGGCCTGGCGATAGACGGCGCCGGTAATGTTTACGTGGCAGATTCAGGTAACAACCTGGTTGATATGATTAGCCCGGTGGGCGGTTATTTTGTAAACACAACGCTCCCTGCCGGGCTGCGCATGAATGACACCACAGGAGTGATCAGCGGTAAGCCTAAAAAGTTGTCGACCGCTGCAAATTACATTATCACCGGCTGGGATGCGGATGGCCCTGGCTCGGCAATAGTTAACATTACAGTAGTTGCCCCGCCTGTGCCTGTGATCAGTTACGCAACTCCGCAAACTTACGTTGCAGGCACGGCCATTACGCCGCTTAATCCATCAAACTCGGGCGGTGCCGTTGCTTTTCCGGCTTATAATGATACGCCAATAAACATTGGCTCAGGTTTTAGCAGTCCATATGGCGTCGCACTCGATGCGGCGGGCGATATTTACATTGCAGATGCCGGCAACGGCGCGATAAAAAAGATCACTGTTGGCAACTTTACCCCGGCGACCGTAGCATCCGGCTTTGACTACCCAACTGCTGTGGCGGTGGACGCGGCCGGCGACTTATTTATCGCCGACCAGGGTGCTCACGCCGTGTATGAGATCCCTTTTGGCGGGTCGCAGCAAACAATTGCCAACTTTAGTGAGCCCAACGGTGTGGCCGTTGACGCTTCCGGAAATGTGTTCGTCTCCGACGAATCAAGCAATACGGTTTATAAGTTGGGCTCCGGAAGCCCCACTATTGTCGCCTCGGGCTTTTTCGATCTGACAAATCTTACCGTTGACAGTTCGGGTAATATATATATTACGGATGGCGGCGGCAGCGCCCTGTATGAAGTTCCAAAGTCGGGTGGTGTGCCTATACCCATAGGCAATTTCTTTTTGTACCCCACAGCGGTTACCGTTGATGCCATAGGCAATATTTACGTGGCCGACGGTGATGCGGGCACGATATTTAAGCTGCCGAAAGGTACCTTTGCACAAATACCAATAGCTAATGGGTTTAACGAGCCAGGTGGCGTGGCGGTTGACGGCATAGGCAACGTGTATATAGGCGATACCAATAACAATATGCTTGAAGCAGTTACCCCTGCCGGCGGTTACTTCCTCGACAGCCCGCTGCCTGCAGGTTTAAGTTTGGATAGCAAGACAGGCATTATCAGTGGCACAGCAACCGGCGCAAGCCCGGCGAAGGATTATACAATTACGGGATATAATGCCGGCGGAGTAAGTGCGACGCAGGTAAACATTACCGTAAATTTGCCGCCGCTGCCGGTTATCACTTACGCCACGCCACAGACGTACAGCCAGGGGATAGCCATTACAACCCTTTTGCCGACCTCATCTAATGTGGATATTCCTACATACAGTGCCGCCCTCGACAGCGTTGGCAGCGCGTTTAACGCACCCACTGCAGTGGCGGTTGACACTAAAGGAGATATTTTTATTGCTGACGAAGGCAATAAAAAGGTTTGGGAACTCCCTGTCGGAACAACCGGGCTTAAACTGCCCATCGGTTCGGGATTCTTTGATCCTACCGGCGTTGCTGTTGATACCGCCGGCAATGTGTACGTGGCCGACGGCAGCAGCAGCAGGGTGATAAAGGTACCCCCGGGCGGGCCGCAGGTGTTTTTAGGCACAGGTTATACTTTCCCCGGGGCGATTGCGGTTGATGCAGCGGGTAATGCTTATGTTGCCGACGCCGGCACCGGCGCTGTATATCGGATTGCTGCCGGGCATAACAATAAAACAACATTTGCTACCGGCTTTATTTATCCGGCAGGCGTTGCGGTAGATAACCTGGGAAATGTTTTTGTTGCCGACGCAGGCAGCGGCGGGGGGGCAGCGCTTTACAAAATAGCTGCCGGTACCGGTACCCGGACCCAGATACCGGTGAACTTTATCCTGGTAACAGGCGTAACCGTTGATGCCTCGGGAAACCTTTTCGCAATTGATCTGGGTGCCGGGCAAATCGTTGAAATACCATCCGGCAGCGCTCCTAACACTGCTACTACCCAGCTGGGCTATCCCTTTGGTGTGGCCGCCGACGGAAGCGGGCATTTATACGTGCCGGATGTGAGCACAAACAAAGTATTTAAAATTACGCCCACCGGTGGCTATTATATAAATGCCGCCTTACCTGCCGGCTTAAATTTTGAGAGCACAACAGGGACTATTACCGGCACACCAACCACGCTTAGCCCTGCGAGAGACTTTACGGTGAGTGCCTATAACGTGAGTGGCGGCACCACAGCAACTGTAAATATCAAAGTGGCGGCAACTAACGCTAACCTGTCTCACTTCGTAATAAGCCCGGGAGCAATAAATCCCTTTTTTGCCACCCTTACTACCAGTTATAGTACAACCGTGCCAAACTCAAGTTCCACTATAACGATCACGCCTACCACAGTGGACCCGAATGCTACCATTTCCATCAATGGTTCGCCGGCAGCATCGGGGTCGCCATTTGTAGTTAACAGCCTGGTGGTCGGAAGTAATACTGTTACCACAATTGTTACTGCACAAGATGGCGTCACCACAAAAACATATACACTTGCGGTAACCAGGGCGCCATCGACAAATGCCGGCCTGGCTGCCATGAACCCAAGCAGCGGCCCGCTAACCCCGGCCTTTTCACCGGGAACTGCCAGCTACACCCTGGCGGTAGGCAATGCCACCGGTTCTATCACCATAACGCCGGTTACCAGCGAGCCCAATGCAACGCTAACCGTAAACGGATCACCTGCAACCTCCGGCGCTGCCTTCGGGCCGATCGCACTTTCTGTTGCCGGTCCAAATGTCATCACGGTGACCGTGCTGGCCCAGGATGGCGTCGCCACAAAAACCTATACCCTAACGGTAACCAGGGCGCGTTCAGCGGTTGCCAGCCTTTCAAATATCCAGGTAGACAATGGGGTTTTAAAACCGGCGTTTGCGCCCGCTACCCCCAGCTATACCGATCGGGTACCTAATGTAAGCTCGTCTGTATCGGTAACGCCTACAGCAACCGACCCCACCGCATCCATCACTGTAAACGGATCGCCGGTATCATCCGGGTCGCCGGTGGTCATAAATAACCTGGTAGTGGGGGATAACAGCATCTTCATGTTGGTAACCTCGCAGGATGGTTCCACTCAAAAAACATATTCCCTCACGGTAACCAGGGCGCTGTCAATTAATGCCAGCCTGGCCAGCATAAACCCTAATATCAGCCCTTTGTCGCCGGCCTTTACGCCGGGGACTGCCAGTTATACCCTGGATGTTAGCAATGCTACCACTACCATGACTATAGCCCCGGTAACTGCCGATCCTAATGCAACGTTTACCATAAACGGATCGCCGGCAACCTCAGGGTCGACATTTGCAATTAACAATTTAGCGGTAGGCCCTAATACCATAACTACGGCAGTAACCGCACAGGATGGTACCACAAAAAAGACCTATACAATAACGGTGACAAGGACGGGCTCACCTAACGCTAATCTTTCAAACATCCAGGTAAGTAATGGTGTATTAACGCCGGCTTTTGTGCCCGTTACAACCACCTACACCGACCGCATACCAAATGGCAGTACCACAATAACGATAACGCCAACTGTCGCCGAACCGCATGCCACCATAAAGGTGAACGGCACTGCGGTGGCGTCCGGATCGCCATTTGTGATTAATAACCTGGTAACAGGGCCTAATACCATAACTACGGTAGTAACTGCACAGGATGGGTCTACACAAAAGACCTACACACTGACTGTTACACGTTGGCCATCGATAAATGCCAGCCTTGCCAGTATGAACCCTGGTACGGGTCACTTAGCCCCGGTTTTCGCACCGGGTACCTTAACTTATACCATGGCCGTGGGCAACGGCGTCTCATCGCTCACTTTTGCCCCGGTTACCAGCGACCCTAACGCCACTATGACCATCAACACCAGCCCTGCAACATCAGGTGCTGTCTTCGGGCCGATTACGCTCGCCGTTGGCGCAAATGTGATCGACGTTACTGTCCTGGCGCAGGATGGCGTTACCACTAAAACGTATACAGTAACTGTAACGCGGGCGACCCCAGGGAGCGGTAACACCGCTTATCAGCCGGTCGGGGTTGAAAAGCCAGTTGAAAGCCTTTCGTTAGGAGAAGATGGCATTGCTGTGCACCAGGGGATATCACCCAACGGCGACGGGATAAACGATTTCCTTATTATCGAAAACATCAGCCAATACCCGGATAATAAATTAGCGATCATGAACCGCAATGGGCAACTGGTGTACGAAACCAAAGGATATGATAACAGTTCGAAAGTATTTGACGGGCGCAGCAGTAAAGATGGGCACCTGCAATTGCCGGGCACCTATTTTTATTCGTTGGATTATACCGTGAAAGGCATTGCAAAACACAAAACCGGGTTTATTGTGCTGAAATATTAGAGACTAGAGGTTGGTGAGTAGAGATTAGTTAGAACTGGTTTTGTGACCAGTGGTTAAAGTTTAATTCATTATTGACCAGATATTATTTTTCCTTTATCCTTTGATCTTTCTGATTAGCCGGCCTGCGGGTCGGCTAATTTTAAAAAAAAAACGGGCGCTAAACGAAAATTATTCGTGTTTAGCGCCCGTTTTTTTGTTTAATGAGTTAGCGTTATGCTACGGTCAAATGCTGCTCGTTTTGCTTCAGCGTTGCGTATGAATCAGAGAATGCCGGCCCGTTTGGCAGACCGGCTATCAGGTTCTTTGCTTTTAAAATCGATTTTTGTCCACCTCCTGCAAAACCAAACACCGTTTTACCCATCATCAATCCGTTAAACCCGGCGTGGCTGATGATCACTTCGCGTTTTAAGCGGTTACGATAGATAACAGGGCCGGTTAACAGAAAACGGTTGTGACCGCTAACGATCATATCAATATGAGCTGAACTAACAACGAGTTTCTGATCATCGGGCTGATCGCCGGGCTGTTTGTAGCCCAAATGAGAAAGGCAGATCACCAGGTCGCATTTTTCGTTTTCTTTCAGGTGGGCTGCGGTGTTATTGGCGCTCTGTATCGGGTCCTCATAGCGTACGCCATCAACTTTGTGCCCGATACCGGTAATGCCTGCTTTAAACTTGCCTGATTGGATGATAATATAAGGCTTTACCAAATTACGCAGTTCGCCATCAAACCTGTAATTGCAATTTACAAGGGGGAATTGCATAGACGGAATAAGCGATGCCAGGTGGTCCTGTCCATGTGCCAGCTCATCATTGCCGATGGCCGCAGCATGATAGCCCATTTCGTTCATGGTGTGGATAACGTTTTTTTGCGCCGAAATGCTTTTCGACAGGTCCAAAAATCCTCCGGCATCCAAAAGTAAACCGTTAGTTTCCTCTTTTTTTAATAGCGTTTGTATATGCCTAAGTCCCCCGGCGCCATGAAACACCGGGTCTGTCTTTCCATGCAGATCATTAGTATGGTAAATGGCGACCTCGTTGCGCAAGGAATACAAGGTATTGATGTGTTTACTGATAGAAGCCATTGAACCAATTGGCTTGCTTAATGCCGTAAATGCCGCTGCGAACGACAATTGGTTAATAAATATCCTGCGTTCTGTATTCATAAGTGATTGTTGAGTGTATAAATATATAAATTAATCTGCCTAAACAAACAAATTTATTTGCCAAAAGCTTAAAGATGAATTGCTTAGGCCGTAATAAATTCAAACACACCTCTCCGCACGAATAACCCTTTGATTAAATAAAATTATTTAACTGATAATTTGTTAATTAAAAGCTAAAGTAGCTATCTTTAATCCGGAGTGCTTTTATTTTCAGACTTTTATGGATGAAAATTAGAAAAAAAACTTTTATTATTGATGTATATTTTATCAACCTATTTATTAAAAACTTAAATATTTGCAATGACGCCAGATTTAGCAATGATTTACTTGTTCGCAGGCAACTTTGCGCCCAGTGGATATCAAATGTGTAACGGGCAAATTATAGCTATAAGCACAAATACAGCTTTGTTCTCCCTTGTTGGTACTATGTATGGGGGCAACGGCACAAATACTTTCGCCCTGCCCGACCTGCGCGGCCGTGTACCCAACCACCAGGGGCAAGGGCCGGGATTGTCACCTTATATAGTAGGACAGGTAGGCGGCGCCGAAACAACTACATTGACACCGAATCAACTGCCCTCGCACAGCCATGCTTTTAACGCGGGCGGTCCCGGTACAACGGGAACTCCTGGCAGTACTACCTATATTGCTGCTGGTCCGGGGACCGGTTCAGGCCCCAATGCGACACAACTTAAAACGTATACAACCACCGGACCTTCCGGAGCATTGATTCCTAATAGCATCGGCGCAACAGGCGGAGGGCAACCTTTTAATATCATTCAGCCTTATTTAACCATAACCTACGTTATCGCAATGCAGGGCGTTTTCCCGAGCCGCAATTAGATTTACACATGACTGGCCCAATTAAGATCGGTTTTTTAGCCCCCTATTCAGGAGTTTACCCATTTTATGGTCACCATTTAATGGCTGGGATACTTTTGGGCTTGTACCCCGGTGTGGTCGACCAGGCTGAATTTCAGTTTGTGCCGGCCTATACCCAAATGGGCGACCCTAAAAGCACGCTGGAGGCGGTAAATAAGCTTGTTTTTTTTGAACAGGTGGACATCATTTCGGGGCTGATCAGTTATAAATCGATACCGGACATTATCCCGGTGATCGAGTCCTATAATAAGCTGGCCTTCTTTTTCGATTTGGGGGAGTTTATCCCGTATTTTGAACACTTAAGCCCGCGCATATTTTATTCGTCCCAGCAAATATGGCAATCGCAATTTGCTTTGGGTTATTGGGCACAGCGGGAATTTGGAGGCACCGGGATGATGGTAATGCCCGTATACGAAGCCGGTTATCACCTGAGCAGCGCATTTCATAAAGGCGCCGGCCTGGGCGGGGCGACCCAGATTGGTTTGCATATTTTACCGCGGGACCCGGCAAATATTAAAAACCTGGATCTGAGCAAACTTTTCGAAGATATTAAAAAGAACCCGCCAACCTACGTGCATGCTGTTTTTGCGGGGAAGTTTGGGAAGGAGTTTTTACTACGATGGAGAAACTCGGAGTTTTATAAAACAATACCGCTCACCGTTGTGGAGAACATGGTTTATGACGACCTGTTTGAAGATATGGCGGAGCTTGATCTTGAATTATACGCAGCTTCGACATGGAGCCGGGGCGCCGAAAACATCCGAAACAAGGAATTTGTGAGCAGGTACGAAAGCAGCGGCGGCCAAATGGCCAATATTTATGGCTTACTGGGCTATGAAGCCGGCCTGGCCCTGCGGGAAGTTAAACCCTATATTTTGAAGCGCGACTGGGGAAGTGCGGTTACGTTGCTGCAAAAGGAATCGGTTAACGGGCCAAGGGGCGAGCGCAATTTCTACCCCTTGTCGGGCTTTTCGCTCCCGGTTATTGATATTATGCGCATAAAAACAGCATCCAAAAAAATACAAAAAACAATAATAAGCCAGGGCAACGGATTAAAATTCGATTCACCGGATTTTATGGAGATCCATGAAGGATCCGTAAGCGGCTGGTTAAACCCATATCTATGTATCTAAAACCACACCTATGAAAAAATTAGCTACAAAAGGTCTTTACATTTTTGCGCCATTTATTTTGTTCCTGTTTGTTGCCTTTAACGCAGCTGCGCAGTACACAAGCAGTAACCTCGAAACCGGCGGGCTGTATACCGCCATGGCGAAAGACGGGAGTAATAACCTTTACGTTGTGCGGGTTAAACCAGGCACCTCAGGCGCCGGTTATGAACTGGAGAAATATACCAATGGCTCAGGCGCGCCATCGATTATTTATCCAAATTTGAAACACGAAGTCGAAGATTTTCCGTGGGGAATTGCCGTAACCAGCCTCGGTAATGTTTTTATAGCAACCGATTTTACCACTGCCTCGGGCCAGATCATTAAACTCACAATAGACGGGACGGGGCATTATACGTCGTCAATTTATCAAAGCGGCAGGTATTTTACATCCGTTGCCGTTGATGCAAGCGACAATCTTTACACAACCGAGTACGATGCCGCAAACCTAACTTACGCCGTAGTTAAATACCCGGCCAATTCGGGATCAAATACTGCCGGGACTAAGCTGTATGATGCCTTAAAATCGGGTGCGGGATACGCTTATCCAACCGGGCTGGCAGTAGCTGGTAATGGTGATGTTTACGTTAATGATGCTTTTAGTAACGACCCGTCGGTAAGCGATGGCGGGCGGGTTTATAAATTAACCGCTGCCTCTGCGTATGCCGTTTCAACCATATCAAGCGGCAATTATTCTTCGGCGCTGGCCTTGGATGCCGCCGGAAACCTTTATACCAGCGAAAACAGGGGATCGGGTTATAGTTTAATTAAATATGCCAATGCCACCGGCGCGGGTGTGCCTATTTTTAACGGGCTGCATACCAACGGTATTTATTACCCCTGGGGCATAGCCGTATACAGTTTGTTAAATATTTACCTGGTGGATGGTGACGACGGCACCACGGGTGGTGCGGTGTTACGCCTATTGCCTTCGCCACCATCGGCAACCACTTATCCTGTTACTGCAACAACAACAACCGGTACCACGCTCAACGGGGTGGTAAACGACAATGGCTACAATACAACCGTAAGCTTTAATTACGGCACATCGCCTACGCTAACCGGCGCAACAAATGTGCCCGCGACAACGGGAGGAACCATTACTGCAGGTACGGGCAATACGCCGGTTGCCGTCAGTATTACCGGGCTTACCCCCTCCACTACCTATTATTATGATGTTTCGGCCACCAATACGGGCGGCACAGCACTTGGCGCTATTGCCAGTTTTATTACCACACCTACTATAAGCTATACCACACCAAAAACGTATAATTCCGGCGTAACTATTCCACCGCTCACCCCGGTGAGCAGCACGGTACCTGCGCCTGCCTATAGCAGCAATGTTACTTTTGGTTCGGGCTATACATCCCCGTTTGGCGTCGCTGCCGATGCGTCGGGAAATATTTACGTAGCTGATCCCGCCGCCAAAACCATTGGGAAGATCCCCGTTGGGGGCGGTGCAATTGTAACGGTGCTTTCCGGCTTTGTTCAGCCAACCGGGGTGGCCGTTGACGCAGCAGGAAACCTATACGTGGCAGACGCAGGTAACACAACCATAAACAAATACCTGGCCGGCACCACTACACCAATTGCTATTGGAAGCGGCTTTAGTTCGCCCTATGGTATTGCTGTCGACTCAAAAGGGAATGTATATGTTGCCGACTTCTCAGGCAACAGTGTAAGCGAAATACCCGCCGCCGGCGGAGCGCCAGTTGCGATCGGGTCCGGATTCGCCAACCCTACCGGGGTGGCAACAGATGCGGCAGGTAATGTTTACGTGGCTGACTATGGAAACGGAGCGGTAAAAGAGATAGTGATCAATGGCGGCACCACAATCGGCATAGGATCAGGTTTCACAAGCCCGGTCGGCATAACAATTGATCCGGCGGGAGACATATTCGTAGCAGATTACGGCGCAAGTGCTGTTGACGAGATACCTGCAGGCACCGCAACACCAGTAACGCTGGGCTCGGGGTACTACTACCCTACCGGTGTAACGATTGACGGAGCGGGTAAATTGACAGTTGCAAATTACCTGGGCAATAATATTCAACAGCTTACGCCGGTTGGCGGTTTTTACTTAAGTACTGCATTGCCTTTGGGATTACAATTTAACAGTTCAACCGGCACTATATCGGGTATACCTGCCAAGGTTACGCCCGCAGCAAATTATACCGTCATTGCCTATAATGCAGGCGGTGGTACACCGGCGGTTGTAAATATTAAGATCGCGCCGAACGTTAACCTTTTAAAACTGCTTATTAGCAATGTTACACTATCTCCCGTCTTTTCAAGCGGGACAACCAGTTATACAGCATCTGTTGTAAATGGTATCGCCACTGTTACGGTAACACCAACTGCGGCCGACGCAGCGGCAACGATAACCGTTAATGGACTTTCGATCCCATCCGGCTATTCAACCGACGATATACCGTTAAACGCCGGACCGAATACGATCACCACGATAGTGACCGCACAGGACGGAAGCATTACCAAAACCTATACGGTAACTATCACCAGGGCGCCCTCCAGCAATGCAAACCTTTCGAGTATCGGTTCAAGTATAACGCCGTTAACGCCGGGCTTTAATCCAAACACCACCAGCTACACCCTGAGTGTGAACAATGGCATCACCTCGATGACTGTAACGCCGGTTAGCAGCGAGCCGAATGCGACGATAACGGTAAACGGAACGGCGATAACATCCGGGACAGTATCGGGGCCGATTGCGCTGACCGAAGGGGTTGTAACCAACATAAACGTAGTGGTCACCGCACAGGACGGGACCACGGTGAAAACGTACACGATAGCGGTAACCAGGGCGCCGTCAAGCAATGCAAGCCTGGCCAGCATGGGGCCTAGCGTTACACCTTTAACACCCAGCTTTACGCCGGCAACCACCAGTTATACATTGAGTGTGCCTTTTGCGACCACCAGCATGACGGTAAAGCCAGTTGCCAACGATGCTAATGCTACTATAAAGGTAAATGGTACAACGGTAGCATCGGGCACCGTGTCCGGTCCGATAGCGCTTGCAGAAGGTACTCAAACGGTGATCACGGTTTTTGTAACCGCGCAGGACGGCACCACCACCCGGACTTATACCATAACCGTAACCCGCGGACCTTCAACTGATGCATCGCTTTCAAACATACAATTAAGCGCTGGTACATTGAGCCCGGCGTTTGCTACCGGAACTGCCAGTTATACAGCGAGCGTTCCAAACACTGCGTCAAGTATTACGGTTACGCCAACTTCCACTGATGCAAATGCGTCGATAAAAGTAAATGGCCTGGGGACAACTTCCGGTTCGCCGTCAGGCTCAATCGGGCTTGCTGTAGGACCAAATACCATCACTGTGGCAATAACTGCCCAGGATGGATCTACCACCCAATCCTACACTATAGTTGTAACCAGGGCTCCATCGGCTAATGCTAACCTGATCGCCATCAATCCAAGTGTTACCCCGCTTAGTCCGTCGTTCACACAAGCCAACACCAGTTACACCATAAGTGCCGCTAATAGCGTGGCATCTATGACCGTAAAACCAATCGTGTCAGATACGGGAGCAAGAATAAAAGTAAATGGAGTAGCGGTAGCATCAGGCACCTTGTCGGGGCCGATCACTTTGGCGCCAGGTGCGCAAACGGTTATTAACATCGTGGTAACGGCAGCTAATCACACAACTACTAAAACGTACACCGTAACAGTAACCAGGGCGCCATCATCTGATGCAGCGCTCTCGAACTTGCAGGTAAGCACAGGCACATTAAGCCCCGAGTTTGGTGGCGAGACCACCAGCTTTACTGTCAGTTACCCGAATACTGTTTCATCCATCACAGTTACACCAACCACCGACGACGCCAATGCAACGGTAAAGGTAAATGGTGTGACGGTTGCTTCGGGTACTGCTTCGGGCGCAATACCACTTAGTGTGGGGCCGAATGTAATCACCACCGTGGTGACCGCCCAGGATGGCACGACAACCAAAACGTATACCATCACTGCATCCAGGTCACCGTCAACCAATGCCAATCTCGCCAGCATGGGGCCGAGCGTAGGCCCGCTTACACCAACTTTTGCGCCGGGAACCACCAGCTATACCTTAAGCGTGGCAAATTCAGTATCATCAATGACCGTGAAACCGGTTAGCAGCGATGCCAATGCAACTATCAAGGTAAATGGCACAACAGTAGCATCGGGAACAACGTCGGGGGCTATCGCGCTGGCAGTGGGGCCAAACACTGTCAGTGTAGTAGTAACCGCCCAGGACGGCACCACTACCAAAACCTATACAATAACAGTGACCAGGGCATCGGGCGGCGCTGATAGCTATGATCCGGGGCTGAGTGTAAACAACCCAAATGACAGGCCATCGCTCGACGACGACATCATCGCCGTACACCAGGGCATATCTCCCAATGGTGATGGGCTAAACGATTTTCTTGTTATCGACGGAATACAGGCCTATCCGGATAATAAGCTATCCATCATGAACCGTAACGGGCAAATGGTGTACGAGGCCCAGGGATATGACAATAGTTCAAAAGTATTCGACGGGCATAGCAGTAAAAACGGGCAGATGCAGCTACCGGGCACCTATTTTTACCAGCTGGACTATACGATAAAAGGTGTTACAAAACACAAAACAGGATTTATTGTGCTGAAGTATTGATTTTAGAGATTAGAGACCAGAGGTTAGAGATTAGAGCGTGATTGGTGGCAACTTGAAAACGCCGCCTAACCTCTGATCTCTAACCTCTGATCACTTAATAAATAATACCGTTCTTTTCACCCTACGGGCCAGCCGAATTCGATATGAGGTATTTGCTATTGCTGTTTTTTCTTTTTGCCCGATCTTATCTTTTTGCCCAGGGGTTTACCCCCGACCCGGACTGGCGTTTCGAGAATTTTAACACCCAGAATCATTTTACGAGCACAGCGATTTCACAACTAGTTGTCGACAAGGATGGCTATGTGTGGGCGGCAACGAACAGCCTGCTCCGGTTTGACGGTAACCACACGATCGAATTCAAAAGTAATGATCGGTCGACTTCTTCCTTAAGAGGAAACTACCCCGCGATCGTACTCGATAATTCACGCAATGTTTGGATAACCTGTCATGGACTGTGCCGATATGATGCCGCAGCAAATAAATTCGTCTACGTCAAAACCGATCCCGGGCATAATATTTTGGATGCGGAGTGCTTTTGCGTCCAGCATGATTATTTATGGTTTGTATGTGAACTTGGTTTAACAAAATTCGACACAAAAACCCTTAAATTTTCTTATACATCGCTCACTCACGTAAATGATCCTTTATGCAGCGCGATGATCAACGATAGCACGCTGTTTATTTCGAGCCGGGAAAAAGTGTATTATTATAATATCCGCCGGGACACCTGGACCGTGCATACCCTGGTTTATAAGCGGGCGCTATTAAAAATTTTCAATATTCACCAGGTTGGAAAACGCTTCTTTTTGGGGACAAACAATGGCTTGTTCGTGCTTGATGGATCCAATAAGATCACTGCGTTGTGCCCGGAAACACGGGATGTTGTTATAAACGATATCGCAATACTACCTGCCGATGCCGCGCAAAAATACCTTCTTCTGGCGTCGGAGGGTAACGGCTTGCAGATATACAACACTGCGCTGGATAAAATTCAATATAAATATTTTCACGATGACAATAACCCTTACAGCATCCCCTGCAATGGGATCTCGGGTTTTTTTGTTGATCAAAAAAACCGGCTTTGGTTAAGCTGCGATATTGGTATCAGCATGTTTGATATATCCGATCAGCGTTTTAAGATGCGTTTCCTGGATAAAAGCAACGCTTATCAACTGGGCATAAATAAAATTGCTGCTGATAAATATGATAGTACAAAAATCTGGCTGTCGTCATACAGCCAGGGAATGATCAGTGTGAACTGGAAGACGAAGCAGGTGGAAAAAATATATAACGAGGTTCCTTATGCACGGCGATTGTATGATTTTGTACAGGTTTCAAAAAACAAGTGGCTTTTGGCCACACAAAAGGAGTTGATAGAATGGAGCCCTGAAAGCGGCCCCGTGAGCCGTTTTCGGTTGCCCGTTCCTGATTCGGTCGCACTGGTCTGTAATATCCGCAGACTTATTATGGCCGATGGTAAAACTTGTTATATCACCACCAATCACGGGCTGTTCAAGTACGATCTGTCCGCGCGCAAAATCAGCGAGGCTTCGGAAACAAGTACGCTGCATGGCGGGAGTGACCCGTTGAAATATATCCTGCTGGAGGGCTACAGCGACAAAGGAGTGCTTTGGATAGCCTCGCGAAACGGCGTGTATAAATATAACGTAGCCGATGGCCGTACAACTATTTACGGGGGAAAAGGCAGTTCGGGCGATTACTTTTTATTCGACATTGCGGATGTATCCAGAAAACGGCTTGTTTTTGCTGCCGGCGATGGGATAGGCTTGTTTAATAAAGAAACCGGCGATACGCGCATTATAAACACGCTCGGTAATTCCTATAAACCGGGATGTGGTAGTATAATTGCTTTAAACAACACGGTTTGGGTTGGGACAGATGTGGGAATTTTTACCTACGATCTTAATACAAACACATCAAAGGAAGGGGAACTAAATTCCTCGTTAAACGGCATTTCCCCCTCGTCGCCGTTTAGTTTGATCGGGAAATACATTGTTTACGGGTTCAGAAACGGATTTGCATACTTTTCTCCGGAGGCCAAAAATAACCTGGAACCTTCTGACCCTGTGATAGAAAGAGTATATGTAAATGACCGGCCGGTGTTAAACAATACCAGGCAGGCCAGGGTAACTTTTAGCCACTCAGATAACTCTCTTAATTTCGCTTTTACGGCATTTTTATACAATTACCCGGAAGATATACGTTTCAGGTACCGGCTCAGCGGATCCGGCCGCAGCTGGCAAAACGCAGATAATCAGCGGGGGGCGAATTACACCCAATTGCCAGGCGGCGATTATACCTTCTATGTGCAGTGCGGTAACAAAAATGGCGTTTGGAACAGCCGGTTGGCGTCTTTTAGTTTTACCATATTGCCGCCTTTTTGGGCTACATGGTGGTTCAGGTCGCTCGTTTTAGCATTGGTGATGTTTGTTTTATATCGCTTGTATCGTTATAAGATCGAGCATATCAGGGCAATCGAAAGGATAAGGGCAAATATCGCCGCTGATTTTCATGATGACCTGGGGAGCACACTCAGCAGCATCTCGATATTCAGCGAAGTGGCGATACAAAAGGCAGAAACCGACCTGGCTACAACGAAAAATATGATGGGCGATATCGGCCTCCGCGCGCGTGCAATGATCCACTCGATGAACGACATGGTGTGGATCATCAAACCGGATAACGACAGCTTATACAAACTTATGCAGCGCATGGAGGAGTTTGGTTATCCCGTGGCCGAGGCTAAAGAAATCCCATTAAAATTCATCATGGATAAAAGCCTGTACAATGTAAAAACGGATATGCTGCATCGTAAAAACCTGTTCCTGATTTTTAAAGAAGCCTTTAACAATGCAGTTAAATATGCGTCGCCGGCTGAAATAACGGTCCAATTTGAGCTAAAACACCGAAAAATATTGATGATGCAAATTGCGGACAACGGATGCGGCTTTGAATTAACAGGCAGTAAAAAGGGAAACGGGCTGGGTAACATGCAGAAAAGGGCGACTGAAATTAAAGGGAAATTAAAAATTACGACGCTCCCGGGCAGCGGGACTACGATAAATATTGAGTGCGAAATCACATAGGTATGCTATACCGTTAACAAAAGAATTGACCTACCTTAGTGTTATATGCCAATTAAAGTAATGATAGTGGAGGATAACCCGAATTTGCGGCTGGCGCTAAAAAGCCTGGTCGCCATCTCGGATGATTTTGCCTGTGTGGGTGATTATGAGGGAGCGATGCCGCAGATTGAGTTTAGCGAGCGCAATATGCCCGACGTTATACTGATGGATATTGACCTCCCCGGCGAGAATGGTATTTCGTACACTCGGCGAATAAAAGATAAATATCCTTTTATCAATATACTGATGCTTACTGTTGTGGAGCAGGAAGACAAGATAATGGAGGCCATTTATGCGGGTGCATCGGGATATTTGATCAAGAGCGCCGTGCCGGAAAATATACTGGATAATATCAGGGTTATCCATAAAGGCGGCTCGCCGCTTACGCCGTCAATAGCCAGGGTGATCTTTAGAAACCTCAGGAGCGAGCGGGGCGACAAAAAAGAGAAGGTATACCTGAGCACAAGGGAAATTGAGGTGCTTACCGGCCTCGTTAATGGCCTCACCTATAAAATGATCGCTCAAAAACACTTTATATCCGTAGACACGGTACGGTCGTACATCAGGAGTGTATATGAAAAACTTGAGGTTCATTCACGATCCGAGGCAATAGTCAGGGCGCTGAATGAAAAGCTGGTTTAGGGATTTAAAAATAACAGAAAACCGTTGATCATTAAGCGTCTGCATGTTTTGCAGTTTCGCTGGCACCAAAAATACCCCGAGACTTACCTTTTTAAAACTTCGTAAGTCTTACCGTATCTTCCGTCAATGCAGGTCGCCATCAGACTTCTTAGCCGCCATAGCCGGAGATGGTTTCCCGATCACCTTGTACTGACCGTCGCCTTTTAAAATATCGGCTAACACAGCTTTATCCTGCATTACTTTTACCGCCTGGGCCAGTTCCTTATCGTATTTGAAGTTGGTTTCGTATCGTCCTTTTTCAAAGTAATAGCGCGAAACGATCTCGTTTTCCAACACCTGTTTTATCTCGTCTTTGTGGATTTGCAGGTCGTTTTTCTTGGTGGCATCCATTTTCGCTTTTAGCGCATCGTATTCGGATTGTATTTCGGTGAATTGCTTTTCCTTGGTGGCTTCTGTTTTCAGGTCGGCCAATATTTTTTCCGAACCGGTATTGTAGGTATAGTTTTTATCCGACAGGAATTTTACAAAATCGGCATAGTCTGCATCCGTAAAACTGAACGACTTTACGTTATCCAAAGCCGGGTGCGCATTGCGGTAATGCGTCGCGTAGTCAAATACCAGCAGCTTGCCAACAAGGGCCTCTGTAACGTTGGCAAAGCGTTCCTGGGTAACAAAAACGTCGGGGTAGATACCGCTGCCATCGTAAACTGAACGGCCGTCTTTGGTTTTATACTCATGGATCAGCGAGTCGGCAACTTTTACTACGCTGCCATCATCGCGGCGGTGGGTGTAATCGATCGCCTGGATGCAGCGGCCTGATGGGATATAATATTTTGCGATGGTGATCTTAACTAAACTATTGTAAGGCAGGTTGAACGTCTGCTGAACGAGCCCTTTGCCATAGCTGCGCTGGCCGATGATCACTGCCCGGTCGAGGTCCTGCAGCGAACCTGCAACAATTTCGGATGCCGAAGCGGAGTGATTATTAACCAGTACAACCAATGGCAAATTGGGTTCAACGGCGTTGCCGGTGGTTTTATAGGTAAAGTTTTTTTCCTTTATTTTCCCGATCTGTGATACTACCTGAACATCTTTAGGCACAAACAGGTTCACAATTTTTACGGCTTCCAGCAATATGCCGCCACCGTTCGAACGAAGGTCGAGGATAATGCCACTGGGCTTATTTTTTTCTAATTCGTTTAAAGCATTGGTGACTTCATCTGCAGAATTTTCCAGGAATTTATCCAGCTTGATATAGCCCATGTTCGCGCTCACCATGCCATAATAGGAAACGTTAGGTTGTTTGATTTCGTCGCGAACCAGGTTTTTTTCAAAAGGCTGAGCCCCATCGCGTTTTACCAGCAGTTTTATCGATGCCCCTTTTGAGCCCTTTAACAATTGGCCCACCTGGTCATTGTCTTTTCCCTGCAGGGGCACATCGTTTATTTTTACCAGTTCGTCCCCTGGGCGAATGTCGGCCTTTTGAGCGGGGAAGCCTTCAAATATATCCGATACATAAACTTTGCCTTCGCGGGCAAAAATGCCCGCGCCTATGCCGCCATATTGGGTGCTTACATAGTGCAGCTTGTAATCTTCAATCTCCGACTCGGGCACAAACTCCGTATAAGGGTCAAGGCCGTCCAGCATGGCATCCACCCCGGTCTTGATCATTTTGGCCGAATTAATATCGTCAACGTAGTTTATATTAACCTCTTTGTATACTGATGCAAACACATCCAGGTTTTTCGAGATCTGGAAAAGGTCGTCCCTGAAACTAAATGTAGCCAGTGCCAGCGCCAGTATCCCACCGGTAAAAATCGATCTTTTATATTTCTTCACAAACACACTTCCTTTTATCATCTTCAAAGCTTTTAAAATATAAAACTACGTAAAACTATGCAAACCTGTATCGTAATGAAGGCATTACAGCCGGTTATTGTCGATGTTTACTAACGCTTTTTTAAGGGTAAAAATTACATAAGTGCGGTCGCGTTTTACCAATTCCATCAACCTGCCCACCAGGTTGTCCTCCTGGCCCTCGCTGTATTGTAATTGCTCATCCGTCAGGTGGTTGTATTTCCGCTGGAGTTTGATCTTTACGCGCTGCCAGTCTTTATTGCTGATGCTTATTTCGGCCATAGTTAATTTCTTTTCAGCAAAAATAGGAAAATAGAAAAGGCTTTCGCCAAAAAAATTGGCAGGGCTATTGTTAATCACCAAAAAATACGCATTTGTCATAAACTGCGTTATCAGTAACAAAAAAACTACAACCATGAAAAAGTACTTATTAAGCGCGGCAATACTTATTGCAGCATGTGTAAGCGCCAGCGCGCAGTTTTCGCTGGGTATTAAAGGCGGTGTAAACTATTCCAGTATCAACTCGGATAATCTAAAAAGTTCGAGCGTGGCGGGCTACCAGGCCGGCGCATTTGTACGCCTGGGTGGCGCGATCTATTTGCAGCCAGAGCTTTATGTAAGCAGTACCGGCGGCGAGTTCCATTCAAACGACAACAGTTTTAGCGGGAATGTAAAATTCACCAACCTGAATGTGCCTGTTTTACTGGGAGCCCGTTTTGGCCCGAAAAACCTGAATTTGAGGTTAATGGCCGGCCCGGTTTTTACCTCGGTGCTGAACACCAATGAAAGCCTTGACCAGAATTTTAACATTGCTTATAATGACTTCAGGAACTACAAAAGCTCCACCATTGATTTCCAGGCGGGGGCCGGCGTTGACATCGGCGCAATAACTGCAGATCTGCGTTACCAGGGCGGATTAAGCAACGTAAACGACAATCACTCGCAAAAACAAAATTTGTGGGCATTGAGTATCGGGTTTAAGATACTGTAAGCGTTATTTGTTAAAGTAAAATAGTCGAAAGGCTGCCGGCATATTGCCGGTGGCCTTTCTTGTTTTAGGGGTGATATGCGACCGGCCAAGGACCCGGCTTTTTGATGGGATTTGATTAGGGTAACTTTCACAAGTTAAACGCATTGGTCAACTCCAACAAAATTCACCCGCTCCCTTGCTATTCTAAAAGTTTTAATTATCATTGTGTCAAACACACGCAATACCAATTGCGGTGTTTTTAGCCAATTATAAAGCGGGGAAAATTGAATTACCGGTGTTGTTAATTCAAAATACGGGCCGGTGAAGCAGGAATAAATACGATCAACCCAAAATATCTTTATCCAATTTTTACTTATTTTATCCATGACCAAAGCTCCCGCGTACCTCGAATCAAAACGCCATTATGAAATCCTGGACGGATTGCGTGGTGTAGCCTCTATCACAGTCGTTATCTTTCACGTTTTTGAAACTTATTCGGGCGACCGTTTCCACCAGATCATTAATCATGGTTACCTGGCGGTGGACTTTTTTTTCCTGCTGTCGGGCTTCGTTATCGCCTATGCCTATGATGACCGCTGGGGCAAAATGACCCAATGGGATTTTTATAAACGGCGGCTGGTACGTTTACAGCCGATGGTAATCATGGGCACCATTGTTGGCGCCGTGTTTTTTTACCTGCAGGCCAGCCCGGCATTCCCGCTGATTGCCGGCACGCCGTTGTGGCAAATGCTGCTGGTGATGCTGGTTGGTTTTACCATGATCCCGCTCCCCATATCGATGGACATCCGCGGCTGGCAGGAAATGCACCCGCTAAACGGACCGGCATGGTCGCTGTTTTTTGAATATATCGGCAATATTTTATATGCGCTTATTGTGCGCAGGTTTTCAAAAACGCTGCTCAGTATTTTCGTATTCCTGTCAGCTTGCCTGCTGGTAAACTATCTTGTTGTCGGACCCGCTATTTACCCCAGGCAGGGCGATCTGATCGGGGGCTGGAGCCTGAACGGGCAACAGCTTTATATCGGCTTCACCCGTTTGCTTTTCCCATTTTTTGGTGGTGTGCTGCTTTTCAGGATGGGGAAGCTTATCCGTATTAAAGGTGCATTCACCGTGGCTAGCTTGCTGGTGCTTGCTGTGCTTTTTGTGCCGCGGCTCGGCGGCCCCCAACACCTTTGGATAAATGGTTTGTACGAGTCGTTTGCACTCATCATCGTTTTTCCGCTCATCGTGGCTATTGGCGCGGGGGGCGAGATCAAACGTAACTTTGCCACCAAAGTGTGCAAGTTTTTTGGCGATATATCCTACCCGCTGTACATCACTCATTACCCGCTCATCTACTGGTTTACCGGTTGGGTAGTTAAAGACAAGGTACCGATGGCCCAGGGCCTTTGGATGGGTGCGCTGCTGGTTGTGGTATCCATTGCAATTGCTTATGCCTGCCTTAAATTATATGACGAGCCGGTACGCAGGTGGTTGAAGAAGCGGTTTTTGGTTAACGGCTAAAAATTTAATCATCAGGATTATGTTTTGTAGGGGCGCAATACTTTGCGTGCACCGGAACTCAAAAAGTTTAATTTAGGCGGATAATACCATTTAAGTATGCCGAAGCCATCCCTGTGCGTCATCCTGGTTATTTTTGTGTTATTGGGCTGTAGTGGCTCAACCCAAAAGAAGCCTGCAGACGAGCAGGCGGCTCGCATTGATAAAAAAAACCCCGCAAAACTACCATTGAAACCCGATACTGCTTTGGTGTGCGCCGACGGCCCTGAAGCAAAGGCCTTTGATCCCGATAAGGAAGTCTTTGATGATTATGTTAAACAACACAAAGAATATGTTAAAGGAACGACGAAATTATCTGATGACTATATAAATGACCACCTTTTTGGCGGAGTGGATTCCGTCGTTGTGCGGAATACATGGTCGTATGAAGAGGTGAATCGGGTAAGCGTAAGTGAATATATTTCGGAAAATGAGTTTTACCTGGTGGGAGCCGTATTGAAACGCCCGCTGTTTACCGGTATAATTTATGAGGTAATATCCGGGGAAGGTGCAGAAAAATACTTCAGCACTTTTGATAATACAGGCAATTTTATTGCGCGGATAATATTGGCGGGTTATTTCCAGAAAGGATTTTATTTAGATGACCGAAGCGAGCGGCATCCTTATTTTGTTAAAATGACGGGTTGTATTAACGGGGACTTGACCATTGACAGGGGTTGTGAGCCGGTACCGGAAATAGCAAAATGTAAAATAGAGCCTGACGGGCATATCGTTAAAATTTAGATGGCATGCATCCCGTATCAGCAACAATTTCTCCTTATTTAAACCGTTCCGGATGCTTTAAATTATACCCGGTAAATTCCTGGTAAGCCTTTGCAAAGGCCAGCAGTTTTGCTTCGCCAAAGTGTTTGCCGATAAAACTGATACTGGCCGGCATATTGTTTTTCAGCATCCCATTAGGCAAGGTGATAGAAGGGTTACCCGTGAGATTGGTGATGGCCAGCTGGTCGCCGGTTTCGGGCGGCGCAATGATAATGTCGTATTGATCGATGAAGGGATCCATTTGCGCCATGATCTGGTAACGCATGCGGCAGGCATTCAAGTACTCCACCGCCGGCACAAAGCGCGATGTGCGGAAAGTATTGGGCCAGCGGTCCTTTCCCTGTTGTACCATCAAATCGTCGCGGTTTGACCGGGTGAGCTCATCAAACAAAGCCGCCGACTCCACGCCGATGATCAGCGACAATATTTCGTCGCCATGCAGGTTGTCCGGGAAGTTGATGGGCGTTACGGTGGCACCCATCTTTTTCAGCGTGGCAAGGGTTTGCTTTTCGGTACTGTTAGCGGGCAGGGTGTCTATATAGTTTTTAATATAGGCGATCTTTAATTTTTTGATATCTACCGTGCCGGTATAGTTGAAGGCGAAATCAATGGCCGAGGCATCTTTTTTATCAGTGCCATGGATATAATTGAAAACGATGGCGTCCTCTTCAGCCGACCGGCAGATAGGGCCGATCTTGTCCGATGTCCAGGCGAGGGCCATCGCACCTGAACGCGATACGCTGCCATAGGTTGGTCTTAAACCGGTAACGCCGCAACGCATCGACGGGTCGACGATCGACCCGTAGGTTTCCGTACCGATAGCAAAGGGCACCAAACCTGCTGCCGTGGCGGATGACGAACCGGCAGATGAACCGCCCGAGCCTTTGGTAATATCCCAGGGGTTACGCGTAAGGCCGCCAAACCAAACGTCGTCCTCGGCCAGTTCACCAAGGGATAGCTTGGCCACCAGCACCGCGCCCGCAGCTTCCAGTTTTTTTGCCACGAAAGCGGTTTCATCAATTACCTGGCCCTTATAAGGCGGTGTGCCCCAGGTGGTATGTGTGCCTTTTACAGCAAACAAGTCCTTAATGCCATAAGGGATGCCATGCAGCGGGCCGCGGTAAATGCCTTTGGCCAGTTCAGCATCTGCTTTTTTTGCTTGCGCGATGGCAATGGTATCCGTCAGCTCAATTACACAGTGTAAAACAGGGCCGTATTTTCTGAGCCGCTCCAGGTAAAACCGGGTTAATTTCTCGGAGCTGATCTTTTTATTTTTGATGAGCGAGGCCAGTTGCGGAATGCTGTAAAAAGCCAGGTCGTCCATGCGCTTTGGCAACTCCACATTTGCCGGGATATTAAAATGCACGGGCAACTGTTTTTTAGGTATCGCCAAACCGGCGAGGTCGACATTGTATGATAATGGCAGCGGAGCAGCGTTTTTTAAATTTTGGCTATGGAGGTAGGCGTACGTTTTTATTTTGTCGGACAGGATGCTGAGCATAGAATCCCGCTTGGCTTCGTTGAACGACAGGTCATTCATCTTTTCGGCGGTCTGGATCATCGCAGGCGTTACGGTTTGCTGGGCGGCTAATTTGCCGATGAAGACAAGAAAGAGAGCGGCTGAAAAAATTGCTTTTCGCATGGTTCTTTAGTTGATGATAATTGCCGGTTGAACACTAACTCGGTGCTACTAAATTAGCAATTCGTATCAACAAAAAAGCCTCCGTTTCTCCCGGAGGTTTTATATTTTTTGGTTGATTTAAATATCCAACCTTCCCCATTATCCGGGTGGCACCCGTCGAACAATTCCCCGACAACCCAAACGCTACCACCAACGGCGCCTGTACGAATCGGAATGGTTGCCAAACAAGTTGAACAATAAAAGAATAACGGCTATAACGATAATGATGTGGATGGCGTCGCCGCCAACGTGGAAGGCAAACCCTCCAAGCAGCCAGCTGATGATCAGCACAACTACTATAATGTAAACTAAACTTCTCATACTCATACAACCGGGGCGCCAGGGGAATGTTTCGAATTGTTTTTTGGCTTTTGCTGATTTATCGCACCAGAAGCTTTTTCAAAAGGGAAACATAAACGGGGTAAATCGCATTAATTGGTCGCTATCGTTTAGTGCTGCTTAACTATTGTTAGTCAGGATACTACACTATATTCCTATATACTAAGCATAATCCGACATAACATCAAATCGCAAACTGGCTGCTTTGCTTTGTCAGGGCTTATTTTCTGATGGTATTAACCCGCTGGGTTTTATTTTAAAACACCCCCACCGCCACTGAGCACAACTATTTGGAATAACACCCGCCAAACAAAGGGGGATATGTATGCCCCGAAGAAAAATACATTTCAATCGGGGCACCCCCTTTGAGCGAATAGGTTGATTTTGTTCTGGCTGGTTAAAAAACCAGGAGATCAAAACCCTAATGTTATTTAAAAAATTATCATGAGTAAAGAAATCGCGTTGACTGTCAATACCCCTGTCGGTCAAAAACAAAAAAGATCTAAAATATTCAATATTGGCAGCCTTGTTTTGCTGGCCGCTGTGTTTATGGCGGGATGTCAAAAGGATAATTCGACAAGCACGTCACCACAACTACCATCATCAACCACAACACCGGCAGTAGCCAATAAGGATGTTGATGCCAGCCCGGTAAACCTGGCAACGGCCGGAACTTTTACGATTTTAACAGAAACCGGAATTTCAACTACCGGCGTTACCGCTATTACCGGCAACATGGGCGTTAGCCCTATATCGGGTACTGCTATCACCGGGTTTGGCCTGATAAAAGATGCCTCGAACCAATTTTCGAGATCGTCGCTGGTAACAGGAGAGATTTTCGCTGCTAATTATACGGCGCCAACGCCCTCAAAAATGACCACAGCCATCAACGACATGAGAACGGCCTTTACCAATGCAAACGGACGGACATTTCCCCGCCCCATTGTTGAAACATATGCCGGAGACCTGAGCGGAAAGACCATTCATCCGGGGCTTTATAAATGGGGCACCGGCGTTTTAATAACCAATGTTGGCACTACATTATATGGCCAGGCTGATGATGTTTGGGTTTTCCAGATCGCAAAAAACCTTACTGTAAATAACGGCGCGATCATCACTTTAAAAGGCGGTGCACAAGCAAAAAACATTTTCTGGGTAGTTTCCGGGAAGGCAACCCTGGGAACAGGTGTAAATTTCAGCGGGAATATTCTTAGTAAAACGCTAATCTCATTAAATACAGGCGCTGTAGTGCACGGCCGATTGCTTGCACAAACAGCGGTTACTTTAATTGCCAGTACGGTTAAGCCTTATTAAATTATTATTTTAAAGGATTAAGCGATCTATAAAAGAGAATGAAAGGGTTAAACTGCACCAAACAGTTTAACCCTTTTTGTTTTAATTATATAATTTTTCGTAGTACTCATTCACCATTCGCCCGGAGTCAAACTCAGGAACAATGTCAACGGCTGCTTTGCGGATAATTGAGTGCCATTTGGCCTTGTCTTTATAATACATCGGCAATACCACATTTTCCAGATGGTCCATCAGGTTGTCGGCTTCGCGTCCGTCGGTTTCGTCGGTTGAAAGTCCATCGCCGGCGGGTTGAATAACAAAGCAGTTTTCGTTATCGTTAGCAAATTCGGGCACCCAGCCATCTGGTAGGGAGAGGTTGATGCTGCCGTTAAACGCAGCGGTCATGCCGCTGGTGCCTGACGCTTCACGATACATACGCGGGTTATTCAGCCATACATCCGAGCCTTTTTTGGCAAGGGCCGAAAGGCCGAGTTCATAGCCGGTAAGCACGGCGCAGTTGGCAATCGGTTTAGCCCGGCGGATGATGCTGTTAAACTGGTCGATCGCACCATAGTCTTCGGGGTAAGGTTTGCCCGCCCAGACGATCTGGACCGGGTATTCGGAATTGTATACTAACTTTATAAACCTGTCCCAGTCGCGCATCAGCATGTCGGCGCGTTTATAGCCCGCAAACCGCCTAGCCCAGACGATGGTGAGTATGTTTTCATTAAATATCTTTCCGCACTGGTCAGCTATCACTTTAAAAAAGGCTTTCTTCATTTCCTTTTTGCGGGCTTGTATAAGGCTGTCATCCTTTTGGGCCAGCGCCGCTTCGAGTTGGTCGTCCTTCCAATAGGTTTTGTTTTGTGCGTTGGTTATTGCGATGATCTCGCAAATGCCCGTATTATCCTTCCACATATCCCGGGCAACTTCTGCGTGCATCTTTGATACACCATTAGCCTTACGCGCAAACTTTAACGCCGCGACGGTATAGTTCAGGTAGTCGCCGTCGACTCCTAAAATGTGTTTAACCTCATGCGACTGCAAATGATAAAAGAACGACATCTCTTTGAGCAAGTCAAAGCGGTGCGACTCATTGCCGGCCGCTTCGGGGGTATGGGTAGTGAAGATCACTCTTTTCCTCACCTCGTCGAGGCTTTGGAATTTTGAATACAGGTAAAAATTTAAAGGAAGTGAGTGCCCTTCGTTCATATGATACACCTCTGTCTCCCGTCCTAAAATGTCAAGCAGCATAGCACCGCCAATGCCCAAAATAATGGATTGTGCAATACGGGTCGACTCGGTAGAATCATACAAACGATAGGTAATGGAGCGCGACTGTTCATCATTTTCGTCAACATTGGTAGTCAGCAAAAAAAGCGGGGCAGAGCCAAAAGTTTCCGGCTTTAACAGGTAAGCTTTTACGTGGACAGGGTGATCATGCACGGGTACTGTGAACATGATGCCGGTATCCTGTAAAAAAGCATATTGTTTTTCGACAAACAGGGGCTTCATATCGGCATTGGTTTCGCGTACCTGGTCGTAATACCCATATTTCCAAAGCATGCCTATGCCTAAGGTGTTTTGTTTTAATTCGTACGCGCTGCGCAGGTGCGACCCGGCCAGGAAACCCAGCCCGCCGCTATATATTTTTAAAGCCTGGTCGATGGCAAACTCCATAGAGAAATACGCGACGGCCTTGTTGTATTTCGGATCGGGCGTGTACCCGAAGATTTCTTCTTTAGATAACATAATTTTTGTTGGTTTTAGCGCGGCAAGTATAAGTATATGCCGGGAATTTAAAACCAGGTCGGCTGAAAATATAGCGATGTGCTGAGTTAACTGATTGTATATTAATCACATAGTTATTTTTTGCGCCATTTTATAAAATGCATAATACCGGCCAGCAGCCTTCAGCGTGATATCGCTTTAATTACAGATAATGGGCAGGTATTAGAGCCCAACCAAATTTTCCTTCACTTGCCGAACGGTAAAATGGCTAATTTTACAGAGCTTTATGGAAAAATCCGATCAACAAACCGCACTGCAGGAAATACGGTCTCATATCCGCGCGCTCAGCGGCAATGTGCCCCTTCACCGCAAGGAATCGGCGCGTGGGTACTCATTTTCCAAGCTTCCATTCAGCCGGCAACTGGCCATTTGGGATGAATTATGGCGCACCGAAAATAATTTCTGGCCCAGGCTGCACGCTTATTTCTTTTTGGAGCGACACCTGAAAAAAGAAAGCGAGTTGCTGGAGATGTGGCCCGTCATCGTCCGTTGGCAGGATTACGTTGACGACTGGGGTCTTTGCGATGCGCTGGCAAAGGTCTATACCAAAATATTGGTGGTTGCCCATGGTGAAGTTTATGCGCAGCTGCAAGAATGGAACCCCGACGAGAACCTGTGGAAACGCCGGCAATCAGTGGTTTCCCTGCTGTATTACAGCCGCACCAAAAAGCAGCACCCAAGTTTTGCCGAAGTGGAACAACTGGTTACACCCTTGCTGCCAGACAAGGAATATTATGTACAAAAAGGTGTTGGCTGGACCCTTCGTGAAATGCATACGGTGTATCCTAAGGAGGCATTGGCATGGCTAAAGGCACACGTTACACAGGTTAGCGCTATTGCCTTTACCATTGCGATAGAAAAAATGGACGCGGAAACAATACTCGAAATTAAAGCGTTGAGGAAGGTTAAATAACGTCAGTCAAAACATCTTTATAAACCTGTCCAGTTCCTCTTCGCGTTCGCGCAGCCAAAAAAGGATCATGGCTGCTTTTTGCGGCAGGTTTTTTAGTTCGATCAGTTTAACATTCATGCTTGCGCCCCGCACCGATGATACCGGCTCGATGGAAATTCCAAGCCCGGCTTCCACCAGGCGCAGCACGCCGATGGAATGTGCCGACTCATGCGCCACCTTTGGATTAAAACCGAAGCCCTGGCATATCTGCAGAATGGCCTCCACATAACCCACACCGGTGGAAACCTGCGGTAATATAAATGCTTCATCTCTCAGCACAGAAAGATCGGTGATCTTTTGTTTTGATAAGGGATGATCGGCTGGTAATATCAGCACATAATTTTCGCGGTATAAAATTTTCGAGCTTACTTCCGGTGGCAGCACAATATTGGGTGCAACACCGATGTCAGTCTTTCGGGCCAGGAGCATTTCAACCTGCTCGAAATTTGATGTTTCCTGTGCGATGGTTTTCAGGTGCGGCCATTTTTCCTTCACTTTTACCAAAAACGACGGTACCACGGTATTCATAGCCGAGCTGGCATGGGTTATCCGCACTTCGCCGGCCTCGCCATTGTGTACCTGCGCGGTGCGGACGACGGTTTTATTTAGGTCCTGCAATATGCGGTCGGCTTCGTTTTTAAAAAATAAGCCGGCTTCTGTCAGTGTCACATTGCGTTTGCTGCGATCGAACAGCAGGGCCCCTATCTCCTGCTCCAGCAATTGTATTTGCCTGCTTAATGCGGGCTGGACGATATTTATCTGTTCCGAAGCCTTGCGGTAGTTGAGCGTGTTGCATAAAATCAAAAAGTTTTTGAGCTGCCGGGTATCCATGTCAATCAAAAATAGTTATCAATCAATCAAAATTAAGTATTTTATTTTATCAGTAAAAGTTGCGTGCTTTATGGCGGAAAGATTTTTGGTTGAAGAATTAGATTTTGAACATGACAATAACGAAAGCGGAGCGCCCCGCATTGATCCTTGTCGACATTCAAAAGGGATTTCAGGACATTGCTTATTGGGGCGGGCAACGCAATAATCCCGAAGCCGAAATACGTGCAAGCGAACTGCTGCAGCTGTGGCGGGAAAACGGCCTGCCGGTCTTCCATATCCGGCATTGCTCCACTAACCCGGTTTCGCCGCTTAGGGAAACGCATCCGGGGAACCAATTTATGGACCTGGTGATACCTGCAGAAGGGGAGCTTGTCATCAAAAAAAGTGTGAACAGCGCTTTCATCGGCACGGCCTTGCAGGCCAGGCTGGATGCCGCCAGTATTACTACGCTGGTAATAGTTGGCTTAACTACCGACCACTGCATCTCAACCACCACACGCATGGCCGGTAACCTGGGGTATAACACTTTTTTAGTGGCCGATGCCACCGCTACTTTTAATAAAACAGGTATCGGCGGGCAAAACTACCCGGCTGAACTGATCCACGAAACTGCGCTGGCCAGCTTAAATAAAGAGTTTGCTACCGTTGTGACTACTGACTTTATCAAACAAAAAATATCATCATGAAACATTTCTTTAAATCTTTCGCCCTTTTGCTTGCCTTACAATTGACCATCGCCTGCCTTGCCCAGGCCCAGCTAAGGGTGCCGCCGCGGGGTGGTAATAAAAAAGCATCAGTGACCGAAGAGATCGGCATTACGGATGTCGCCATTCATTACGACCGCCCGGGCGTTAAAAAACGCGAGGGCCATATCTGGGGCGAGCTGGTCCCCGTTGGCTATACCGAACTGGGCTACGGCGCTAAAAAACCTGCGCCCTGGCGTGCCGGCGCCAACGAAAATACTACTATCGAGTTTAGCACCGATGTAAAGATCAGCGGGCAAGAACTTCCCGCCGGCCGATACGGCTTTTTTGTGGCTTACGGACCCGAAGAGTGTACGCTTATTTTCTCCAAAAACTCTACCTCGTGGGGGAATTTCTTTTATGATCCGGCTGAAGACGCGCTGCAGGTAAAAGTTAAAACAGTGAAGCTGGATAAAAGCGTGGAACGGCTCAAATATGAGTTTACGGACGAAACCCCTTCGAGTGCGGTTGTTCAGCTGCAGTGGGAAAAGGTGATGATCCCATTCAGGATAGATGTTGATTTGATTAAAACGCAGATCGCCTCGTTCCGCAAGGAGTTGCGCGGGGATAAGGCATTACCTGAATCGTGGGAGGCATGGAATCAGGCCGCTGCATATTGTGCCGCCAATAATACTAACCTGCAGGAAGGTTTGATGTGGGCCGACAGCGCCACCAGCGTGGTATTTGGCGGCACTGAAAGCTTTTACGCCTGGAAAACCAAGGCGGCGATCCTGGATAGCCTCGGCCGTAAAACCGAAGCCGACGAGGTGATGAAAAATGCGCTTCCCTTTGCCAGCCAGATACAGGCGTACACTTATGCCCTGGACCTGTTGACGGCGAAAAAGACAAAGGAAGCATTCGACGTTTTTAAGTTGAACTACGATAAGCACCCCAATTCGCTGTTTACCAACATCGGTATGGCCAGTGCATACTCAGCTATGGGCGATTATAAAAAGGCGCTTGAGTTTGCCCAAAAGGCGCTGCCGCAGGCCAAAGGCGGTAACCGGCTGGAAGTGCAGCGAAACATAAAGGACCTGGAGGCAGGGAAGGATATGAATAATTAGTTTTAAGTGCGAAGTCTAAAGTCTTTAGTCGAAAGTCTGAAGACGCAAACTAGACTTTCGACTTTCGACTAAAAACTTTAGACTAAAAAAAATGATAGACCTTGAAATACGCCAGTTAAAAGCCGCCGAGCAGCGGGCAAAACAGCTGTTTGCGGCAGTGGAGCAAAGCGGTATGATAGTACCGGGGAAATCGGAGAGGGAATTAGCGGGCGAGCTAGTTGCGCTGGCCAAGACCCGTTTCGGGATCAGGAATTTCTGGCATAAAAAAATCGTACGAGCCGGGGCTAATACGCTTTGCTCGTATAGCGGCAACCCGCCTGATGTGGTGATCCAACAGGACGATATCGTGATCCTCGATTTTGGCCCGGTTTTCCGCGGTTACGAGGCCGACCTGGGCCGAACCTATGTGATCGGCAACGACCCTTTGAAACTGAAGCTGAAAAATGATGTGGAGCAAGCCTGGCACGAAGCTAAGGACTGGTATTACCAGCAAAACAACCTGACAGGTGCACAGTATTATAACTACGCAGTTGAACTGGCCAAAAAACACGGATGGGAATGGGGCGGCGAAATAGCCGGCCATATTGTAGGGCATTTCCCGCATGAGCAGCTTGCCCCGGACGACCTTGGTTTGGATATACACCCGGATAACCATGCCGATATATTGCAGGCTGATAAAGAAGGGAACAAACGTGCCTGGATACTCGAGATTCAATTTATAAGCAGGGAACACAAAATTGGGGGCTTCTTCGAGCAGTTGTTGAATTAGGGCGCAAGGATACGGCTGCAGGTACCGCAGGATTCTCCCGGGCCGAAGTATAACCGCTTCGGCCCTAATTTTTGGGATTTTTCGAAAAAACGCGCGCGTGGCGTTTGTGAACGCACAAGCAAAATTGTAGTCAAAAGTGACGTCCGTCACTTTTTCGCTCGTATCGTGTCATTCTTTACCCGCCTGAACAATGGGAGATTTGGATCACACAAAAAATATGATCCGGATCACTAACCCGAAAAAGACCATTTGCTACCATTGCGGCGACGACTGCCCGCAGGTGGCTTACACCGTTGAAGAAAAAACGTTTTGCTGCCAGGGCTGCAAAAGCGTTTACCAGGTACTCTCGGCCAGTAAGCTCTCTAATTATTACTCATACAACAATCACCCCGGCACCAACCGCAAACAAACCGACAAACGCTTTGATTACCTGAGCGATCCGGAGATCATGGCGAAGCTGGTGGATTATGCCGACGATAAGATCGCCGTTGTAACGCTTTATGTCCCGCAGATTCATTGCAGCTCGTGCTTGTGGCTGCTTGAACAATTGCACAATTTAAACCCTGCGATATACCATAGCCGCGTCGATTTTCTGAAAAAAACATTGCATTTAAAGTTTGATGTGGAGCAGATCAGCCTGCAAAAGGTTGTTGAACTGCTGTTTGATATTGGCTATGAACCGGTGATCAGTCTGCAGGACGTGATCAAGGAACAAAACAAAGCCGGCAGGGATAACCTGGTAAAAAAGATAGCCGTAGCCGGATTTTGCTTTGGGAACGTGATGCTGCTCAGCTTCCCGGAATATTTTGGTATAACAGTTTCAGACGGATCGTTTAAACATTTTTTTGGGTTGATCAACCTGGTATTTACCCTACCGGTGGTGTTTTACAGCGGCCGGGAATACTTTGTGTCTGCATATCATAATCTGCGTAACCGCATACTTAACATCGATTTTCCCCTGGCGCTGGGCATAGCGGTTTTGTTTATCCGAACAGCATTTGAAATATTCAGCCATACAGGGGCTGGTTTTGCCGACACCCTTTGCGGGTTGGTTTTCTTTTTGCTGATCGGCAAGTTTGTACAGCGCAAAACTTATCACCACATCTCGTTTGAGCGCGACTACCGCTCATTTTTCCCGGTAGCGGTGCAGATTTTGGAGGATGACCAGGAAAAACCCGTTTCGCTTTCAAACCTTAAAACCGGGCAGCGCATGGTGATCCGTCATAACGAGATCATACCTGCCGATGCCATCTTATTAAAAGGCGAGGGATTGGTGGATTTTAGCTTTGTCACGGGTGAATCAGCCCTGGTGAATAAAACACTCGGGGAGATCGTTTATGCTGGCGGCCGCCAGGCCGGCAGTACGATTGAACTCGAAGTGGTAAAATCCGTTTCGCAAAGCTACCTTACCCAGTTATGGAATAACGAAGCGTTTAGCCGCAAGCAAGATAATGGCATGAAAACCTTTAGCGAAAAGGTGAGTAAATATTTCTCGATCGCCTTACTGGCAATTGCGATAACATCGCTGATATTCTGGCTGCCTTTTGATTACCGGCGCGGCCTGGCTGCCTTTACCGCGGTACTGATCGTTGCATGCCCCTGTGCACTGGCACTGAGTACGCCGTTCACCATGTCGGCGGCATTGAGCATTTTTGACCGCAATCTTTTCTACCTGAAAAACACCCGGGTTGTTGAGCAAATGGCAGCCATCAACACGATTGTGATGGACAAAACCGGCACCATTACTATCAGCGATGACAGTAATGTTAAGGTTAATGCGGACTTAACCGAAAAAGATAAACAGCTTATTTATACCGCTTGTTCAAACTCCATTCACCCCTTATCGAGGATGATATGCAAGTATCTCGGCAGCCCCAAAAAGCTGCCGGTAAGCAGTTACACCGAGATTCCGGGGAAAGGAATATGCGCGACCATAAACGGCCGCGAGTTGGAGATCGGCAACGGCGCTTTGCTCTTCGGCCACGCGATAAAGGACCAGGGCATTTCGCCTGTATATGTGGCGATCGATAATAAATACCTTGGCTATTTTTCATTTTATCACAATTACAGGGAAGGGATAAAGGAAATCGCATCATTGGCTCCAGCCTACCGGCTTTACCTGCTATCCGGCGACCAGGATCATGAAAAAAAAGAGCTGGTAAAATTTTTTGCCGCGCCCGGCCATATGCGGTTCAATCAATCGCCCCAAAATAAACTCGACTTTATCAGTTCACTGCAGGCAGAAGGGCAAAAAGTGATGATGATCGGCGATGGGCTGAATGACTCCGGCGCGCTAAAGCAAAGCGACCTGGGTGTGGCTGTCACCGACAATGTCAACAATTTTTCGCCCGGCTGCGACGCCATACTCGATGGCCGTTCCTTTAGTAAAATACCGGCTTTCCTGCGTTTTTCAAAGCAGACGGTTAAGGTGATCCACGGCTCGTTCTTTATATCGCTTACCTACAATATTGTGGGGTTAAGCTATGCGGTTACAGGGCATTTATCACCGCTGGTAGCAGCCGTGCTGATGCCGTTAAGCACGGTCACCATCATTTCGTTCACCACGCTGGCAACTCATTTTGCGGCAAAAAAATGTAAATTATTATGAGCATCATTTATTTCCTTATTGGCTGCAGCGTGTTGCTCGCCCTGGTTTTTCTCGGCGCATTTCTGTGGGCGCAAAACAGCGGGCAGAATGATGACCTGTACACGCCCTCTGTCCGCATCCTGCTGGACGACCCGGAAAGTCCGGAAGAAGAAAAATGATCTTCATCATCTTTTGCAGCAACCAATATCATTCCGGGGTCAAGTCTGCCCCGATATTTTTACGCCATCAATATTTTTAAGATATGCAACCTGAAAATTTTTATTATGACAACAAGATCGTCCGGAATTTCGGCATAGCAACCGTTATCTGGGGGATCGCCGGCATGACGGTGGGCCTGCTGATTGCCATACAGTTGTATGCCCCGGGCGCCAACATGCACAACCAGTATACTACCTTTGGCAGGATACGCCCGCTGCATACCAACGCGGTGATTTTTGCTTTTGTGGGCAATGCCATCTTTATGGGCGTTTATTATTCGCTGCAGCGGCTGTTAAAAGCCCGCATGTTCAGCGATACGCTCAGCAAGATCCATTTTTGGGGATGGCAGCTGATCATCGTTTCGGCACTGATAACGCTGCCGCTGGGCATAACCACCTCGCATGAATATGCCGAGCTGGAATGGCCGATAGATATTGCCATAACGATCATCTGGGTGGTATTCGGCATCAATATGTTCGGCACCATTATTAAACGCCGCGAAAGGCACCTGTATGTGGCCATTTGGTTTTACATCGCAACGTTTGTCACCATTGCAGTATTGCATATCGTAAACTCTGTTGAAATCCCGGTTACTTTTTGGAAAAGTTATATGGTTTACGCCGGCGTGCAGGATGCCCTCGTTCAGTGGTGGTACGGGCATAATGCCGTGGCGTTCTTTTTAACAACGCCTTATTTGGGTATGATGTACTACTTTTTGCCAAAGATGGCTAATCGTCCTATCTACTCCTATAAGCTAAGTATCCTGCACTTCTGGGCGCTCATCTTTTTATATATATGGGCCGGCCCGCACCACCTTTTATATTCCACCTTACCGGGCTGGGCACAATCATTAGGGGTAGCATTCTCTATTATGCTCATCGCACCAAGCTGGGGTGGTATGATCAACGGATTGTTAACCCTGCGCGGCGCGTGGGATAAAGTGCGCGACGATGTGGTGCTTAAATTTATGGTGGTCGGCCTCACTGCTTATGGCATGGCAACTTTTGAAGGGCCAATGCTGTCGCTGAAACAAATAAATGCGGTAGCCCATTTTTCCGACTGGATCATCGCCCACGTACACGTTGGCGCGCTGGGCTGGAATGGATTTTTAACATTTGCCATTTTGTACTGGCTGATACCGCGCATTTATAAAACGCAACTTTACTCAAAAAAACTCGCCTCCTTCCACTTCTGGATCGGCACACTCGGCATATTGTTTTATGTGATCCCGCTTTATTGGGCAGGTTTCACCCAGGGACTAATGCTAAAAGAGTTTACACCCGAAGGCCAATTGAAATATAACTTTTTAGAAACCGTATTGCGCATTATCCCCATGTGGGTTACCCGTTCGCTGGGCGGCAGCATGTACCTCACCGGTGTAATTGTGATGGCCTACAACTTAACCCGTACGGCTTTACAGGGTAAACTTTTGGCTAACGAACCTGCGCAAGCCATGGCCTTAGAACCCGTCAGCACCATAACAAGAGAAAACAGCTGGCACCGGAGGCTTGAACGCAGGCCGATCCAGTTTATGATCGCTGCGTTGCTGGTGATACTGATAGGTTCGTTTGTGGAGCTGATGCCTACTTTAACCATCGCCTCAAACATCCCCACTATTGCCAGTGTAAAACCCTATTCGCCATTGGAGCTTCAGGGCCGCGATTTGTATATCAGGGAAGGATGTGTGGGCTGTCATTCGCAAACCATCAGGCCATTCCGGTCGGAAACGGAGCGTTATGGCGAATACAGTAAAGCAGGCGAGTTTGTATATGATCACCCGTTTTTGTGGGGTTCGGAACGAAAAGGCCCTGACCTGGCAAGGGTGGGCGGCAAATATCCCAACGCATGGCATTTTAACCATTTGCTTGACCCGCGCCTGATGTCGCCGGGAAGTATTATGCCTGATTATGATTGGCTGATCACCCAGGACCTGGACACCACAACCACCGTTGCCAAAATAAACGCGATGCGGAAAATAGGTGTGCCCTATCCAAAGGGTTACGAATATGTGGCCAACCACGACCTGGATATCCAGGCAAAAGGTATCGCTGCCGATCTTGAACAAAACAAGATTAAAGTATCAAGCAGGAAAGAGATCATTGCCATTACAGCATACCTGCAGCGGTTAGGTATAGATATTAAAGCAAATAAAACAGCCAGTAAATAAAATCATCATGTTTGATCAATTTGTAAGAGACGTTTCGGGAAAACAAATGTATTTGATCTTTTCCCTGTGGATATTCCTGGTATTTTTTGTAGTGGTATCCATCCTTTTATTCATCACCAAGAAACAGCATGTGGACCGCATGAGCGATCTTCCCCTGGAGGACGGCACAGCTGATTCAACTCAAAATTTACAATTATGAAATACTTACGCGCAGCCGGAATACTGGGTTTAACAATGCTGGTTCAACCCGTTTTAGCCGACGACGATCATAGCCTGATTGCCGGCGATACACAAAACCATATCGCTTACGGCGTTATTGTGGCCATGCTGGCGCTGTTTGTTGTGGCCATGCTGGTTGTATTGAGGGCACTGAAGGTGGTGACCAGGATAGTACTAAAATCGCAGGGTTATACCGAGGAACAAATAGTTGCTGAACTGAATCCTGTTAAGGAAAAAGACCTGAAAAGAAAAGGTGAGGTATGGGAAAAATTACTCTCCCTTAAGCCTTTATCCCAGGAAAAGGACATACTGATTGAACATGAATACGACGGCATACAGGAACTGGATAACCCAACCCCGGCATGGTTTATGTATTTATTCTACGGAACGATCATTTTCGCAATCGGCTATTTACTTAACTACCACGTTTTTCATACCGGGCAGTTACAGTATGAAGAATACAAAACGGAAATGGCACAGGCGGATGTAGCCCATAAATTGTTCTTAAGTAAATCAGCCAACCGGGTTGATGAAAATACGGTAAAACTCGTGAATGATCCTGCGGTGATCAGTTCGGGGCAGGCGATATTTAAAACAAATTGCGTGGCCTGTCATGGCGATCGCGCCCAGGGTGTTGTCGGCCCAAATCTTACCGACAATTACTGGCTGCATGGCGGTAAAATAAACGACCTTTTTAAAACCGTAAAATACGGTGTGTTAACCAAAGGGATGCCGACGTGGGAAAAGGTGTTATCGCCAAAACAAATATCCGACGTAGTAAACTATGTAAAGTCGTTAAAGGGAACAAATCCCCCTAATCCTAAAGCGCCGCAAGGTGTTCCCGATGGGGATGATGACAAAAAAATAGCTGCTAATTAAAATTTAAATGGGGTCATTACTTTCAGCAAATTATGAGGGGGAACGAAAGTGGGTGTACCCGTTGCTTCGTAAGGGAAACTATTACAAATGGCGCAGCCGGCTGAGCTATGTTTACCTGTTACTTTTTTTTAGTGCGCCCTTCCTCCGGATAAACGGGCAGCCCTTATTGCTGCTGAATGTGATCGACCGGCACTTCGTGATCGCCGGCCAGGTATTTTGGCCGCAGGATATTTACCTGTTTATGCTCGCATCACTGGTATTCATTGTTTGCGTGGTGCTGTTTACGATTGCATTTGGCCGGATATTTTGCGGGTGGATTTGCCCGCAAACCATTTTTATGGAAATGGTGTTCCGCAAAATTGAGATCTGGATAGAAGGCGACGGCAACAGGCAAAAAAAGCTGGATGCGGCGGCCTGGGACAGGGATAAAATAACCAAAAAGGCATTAAAGCATTTTCTTTTTATCGTCGTTTCGTTCCTTATCGCCAATACTTTTTTAGCCTATATCATCGGCAGCGACGGTTTGATAAAGATCATGACCGAACCCATATCAGTTCATTGGGTCGGTTTTGCCAGCATCTGGGTTTTTACTGCCGTTTTTTACCTGGTTTACACCAGGGTGCGCGAGTTGGTATGCACCGTGATATGCCCCTACGGCAGGCTGCAGGGCGTACTGATGGACGAACATACGCTGGTAGTTGCCTATGACGATGTGAGAGGTGAACCACGTGGAAAACTGGACAAAACAGGGCTTGCCCTAACCGGCGATTGTGTGGATTGCAACCTTTGCGTGGCCGTTTGCCCTACCGGGATAGATATACGCCAGGGCACCCAATTGGAATGCATAAACTGTACCGCGTGTATTGATGCGTGTGATGAAGTGATGGATAAGATCCACAAACCGCGCAGCCTGATCGGTTATTTCTCGGAAGAGATGATCCGCACCAAAAAGAAACCCACGTTTACTACCCGTATGAAGGGCTACAGCAGTGTTATCGTGATATTGATGACGGTATTATGCTATTTTATTTTCAGCCGGACCGACATGGATATCACCGTAATGCGTGGTTCGGGCATGCTGTACCAGGAGCAGCCCAATGGCTATATCAGCAATATTTACAATGCCGATATAACCAACAAGGCCACCGGAAGCCGGAGCATAATACTAAGACCGGAGGACCCGGATATCAAAATAAAGTACATTCAGGCCCCGGGAGTAATTACCAAAGGGAACGATATGAAAACGATATTTTTTGTGTTGATACCCGGCAACAAGATCCGCTCATTTAAAACGGATGTACGGTTGCAGCTGATCACCGGCGGTAAGGTGATCCAAACCATAACAACAGAATTTGTAGCGCCTTATAATAAATAAAACGTGTACAACGATTGGAAAAAATGAAAGAGGCTTTTTTAAAGCGCCGGGCCGTGCGGTTCCCCTCTTGAGAGTAATGGCACTAACTTAAGATAAAAAGTGTATATTTGATTTAAACCAGACATCAAATGACACCAAACCGTTCATTGGACTTGAGCTT
>OLLK01000246.1_pt1 | contig 43425 bp, 43 predicted proteins | sample 1604531 | NCBI WGS metagenome assembly OLLK01 (sample SAMEA104055722, study PRJEB20765) | soil metagenome | isolation source: soil | reverse complement strand
TTCAGGTATTGCACCTACGGCGCAAAAAATCGCTTTAATTATTTTTCTACCGATATTTAGCCCCTAACGGGGCAGCTTTTCTTGAAAAAAAAAATGTGGGTACACGGTAGCCTTAAAAGGGACGGCAATGAATAAACTTTTTTACTTTCATTGCCGTCGGTTTTAACCAACGGATAAAATAATTATCAAAGCAGGGCTTTAGCCAAATTCAGCGAAGTGCATATGCTAAGCAAACCTATAAACCGCGACAATTTGAATTCCACCCCATTCAAGGTTTGGTAGTGAACTTTTTCTCAAAAAAATACTTAGCTTTGAACATCATCATGATCAAACCGCTGTTCTGCTTTTTGCTTATCGTACTGGTGCTCACCTCCGGGTTCAGCTACCCTGCCGGTAGTTGCGGGCAGGCCAAACCAGCAGTTTCATGCTCATCTGCCAGGATGGTGTGTATGATGGCAAAGCATTCGTGTAAACATGCTCCGTGCACTCAACATAAAAAAGATAAACCCGGCCAAAGCTGCGCATTTTGTATCCTTTGCGTGGCATTTGTTGTCCCCTTTAAGCCGGGCATTCAAAGAAATTTTGCAACAGATAAAGTGGGCTACGCCCGCCTGGCGCAAAGTAAATTAACCGATTTCAACGCTTCGCCGTTTCGCCCGCCAACTGCTTAAATTATTACCCCGGAATACCTGTGAAATTCAAAATCAACAAGTATTAATAATTTAAGTAAAATTTAAAATCATGAAAAAATTAATAGTGATGACGCTCGCCGTTATGTTAACCGCAGGTGCATTTGCAAAACCGGGCGATTGCAAAAAATGTACAAATAAAAAATGTACCACCGAATGCAAAGCCAAATGCAACAAAGCAAAATGTGCAGCTGGTTTATGTAAATAAATAGCAAAACAACAATGGGCCTTTCGGGCCTATTGTTGTTTATTGATGCTCCCATTTCTGCGACCCCGTAAGCCGAAATATTGCGTTGTACAACCGCTCCAGGCCAAAGGTGCCTATCATACCATAATCTTTAATGATTTTAATGCTGCCGTCTTTAAAAGTAACGGTCAGGGTGGCGGTTTGGTCGTCGGTCCAATGAACTGCGTATTTATCAGCTAACCGTTTTGGGTGAATATAATTTGCCAGGCGAAAAAGTTTGCCTAAGCTGGCGGTATCAATCTCACACTGCAATTTGCCTTTGCGGTCGTTGTATTCTATCGCGTTAAAAACAGCCGTTCCGTCTGAGCCAACTGTCAGCTCAAAAATGGGGCACTCGCCAAAACACCCGGAGGTGGAAAGCGAAATTTCTTCGATATCATTTTCGGCGATGCCGTTGTATTCAACAAATCCATTATACCCCATAACCAGTGTGTCATAATGCGATTTTATCTCACCCTCGCCGTGTTGAGGAAGTTTTCTCACAATTACCTTAGGCTTCCCCGATCGATCATAGACGTCGGCAAGGGCATATTGATATTGGTAAAATGCGCCCCTGTCTATAAATTCAGTTTTAAAACGCCCTTTGCCATCATCCACTACCGCGAATAAATAATAACCGTTTACGATCAGATCTGTAAGGCCATCATTATTCAGATCAATTTTCAGATACTTGATAGTTGAAAGTATTTCATTGACCGCCGGTTTGCAATTGGTTAAAACATCATAGTCGTCCCTGTGAGAAGTTCTGCCCTTCAGAAAAGCCCGCACATCATCATCGGTTTTTAAACTATCAATGGCGTTGCCCCTGCATAATGTGCAAACCAAAATAAATGCAAACGTGAACAGTACCTTCATATATAACCGTTTACTTTACCATCTGCCCCCTCTCAGTACCCCTTATTCCTTCTCTATATCTGCATATTGAACATCTGCATATCCGCACATCCGCACATCAACACATCTGCATATCCGCACATCTGCACATCACCTCACAATCTGCTCCAAAACTACGTCCCTCAAATATTTGCTTACCGGCACCCGGTGCTTTTGGATATGCAGAATATTACCCTCTATGCTCTCAACCTTACCGATAGCCGCGATGTACGATTTATGCGTTTGTACAAACTGCCCGACTGGCAACTTTTCAAGTAAGGCTTTGATGGTGGTATGGATGATCAGCTTTTTGTTGATAAGATGCACGGCGGCATAGTTTTCCATACCCTCGATAAATAAAATTTCATCAAAGTTGATCTTCTCCAGTTTGCCGTTTGATTTGGCGAACATATAGGGTACCGCTGCGCTCGACTTTTCACTTTTTGAAGCAAAATAATCGTGTGCTTTCCAGGCGGCCTTAAAAAAGCGTTCGTAGCTGATGGGTTTTAGCAAATAATCCAGCACGTCCAACTCAAAGCCCTGTAACGCATATTGCTCAAATGCAGTGGTGAAGATGACTTTTGGTGGATTGGATAAAGCCTTTACAAACTCAATCCCCGTTAAATGCGGCATTTGTATGTCCAGGAAAAGCAGGTCGACCGGTTCCTGTCGAATCATTTCGCTTAATTGCAGTGCATCTTCGCAAACGCCTTTCAACTCCAAAAAGCCAATCTTCTCCACATAGCCCTGCAAACCTTTACGGGCAAATGGCTCATCATCAGTTATAATGCAGCCGATCTTATTCATAATCCAGTTTTAACTCGGCGGTAAATGTGTTATTTTCTTTTTGGGTGACGAAAGAATGTTTGCCGGGATACAGCAAATCAAGCCGGCGCATTAAATTCTCTATCCCGATGCCCCCCTTTTTTTCCGCCGGCGTTTCAAATTCAGGGGTCGAATTCTCCACCCTGAAACTTATCTGTTTATCATCAGCGGTTGCACTGATAGCTAATCGGTAATCACCGCCGATAAACTTAAAGGCGTTTTCCACCAGTGGCAAAAAAAGCAGCGGGTAAACCATTTGTCCGTCCAGGTTTTTATCCAGGTCCACCTTCATTTTCAGTTTATCGCTGCTGCGTACTTTTTGCAGGTCGATAAAGCTTTGCAGGTATTCTATTTCGCTGGTCACCGGTACCTGCTGCTGTTGGTCGTACAACTGGTAACGTAATAGTTCTGAAAACTTTTCGATGCTTTTCTTCGCCCCCGGCAAATCTTCATCCATCTGGAAATAAATGGTATTCAGCGCATTAAACAAGAAATGCGGGTGGTACTGCGATTTTAAAAATTTTAATTCGGTTTGCAGGTGATCGTTTGTTACCTTTTCCAGCAAAACCCGGTTATCTACATACGCCATCATAAAGGTACGGGCGCGGGCCATACCGTAATACACCACAGCATACAGGGCTGGGATCATACATATATCCGCCAGGTCGTTCCAGTACAAACGGCCGTTGATGTAGATTACCCATGGCGTAAAAAACAAGTTGGTCAAAACCAGGTTAGCACCGACCATTATGGCCAGTTCGCGCACTAAATTCTGGTAGCAGAATTGTAATGGCCAGCGCTTATCGTAATATTTGAACAACTGCTCAAATATGTAAACCCCGATATAGCCAACCGCAATGCTCAATACAAATTCGGGGACGTTTTGCTTCCAGCTTCGCTCCCAAAACTTGAGGCGGATATCTGTATCGTGCAGCAGCCTAATGGTGAAGTATACCAGCAGACCGTAGATGGCGGGAAAAATATATTTTCTGAAAAATTTCATCTTTTAAAATTACCTGTTTACTCCCTCCGTCGACTAAGTCGACACCTCCCCCTATCCCGATAGCTACCGGGATTAGGGGGAGGATTGATGTGGTAAAAATCAAATTATTTAAAGTTATTATTTTAGGCTGAAAGCAACACTACTTCATTTAGCTTTTCCCGCTCCGGTCGTTTTTCATCTTTCTTAACCGTTTTCGGTTTCATCCCGAAAAGAAACCTGGTTAACGCATAAGGCCTGATCAGCAAGTGATAAATTCCGACGGTGATGAAAAAAGTTGCCGCAACAGTAAACATGTATTTTGATAAAATACTTTCATTCTGCGTCTTCACGATATAATAGACCAACACCACAATAACCGTTTGATGCAGGATATAAAACGGGTAAACCGCCTGGTTAAGGTAATCCAGCACTTTTGCTTTTTTATTAAGATAACGCTTGCCATACCCTACCAGTGCAAACACCCAGCCCCAGGCAACAATCGGCCGCAGTGCATTACTGGCGATCAACAAAAACCCGCCTATATCGCGCCTGTCAAGTGGATCGTATTGATTCCAGCGTAAATAGTTCACCAGCAATAAACCCAAAAACCCGATGGTTAAAGCAAAGCGGCGGTTGCTCTCCAGGCTGTCCATCAATGCGGGTTGTATAATGCAGATAAAGCCCGCCAGCAGGAAAAACAGCCAGTACACAAAGTAGCACCAATCGTGCACCAAATCACCCGTTTCGGGATGTTTCAGGCTGAGCAGCGCATACCAGGTAATGGATGGTAAAGCTATTAGGTAGATCAATTTGCCTTTGGCCAGGTTTTTAAGACTATCGCGGAAACGCATACTTTTCGGCGATGCCAGCCATGAAAATACCGGCGCGAAGATCAGGTCGTACAAAAATAAATAAGCTACAAACCATAGGTGGTGCCAGCTAAAGCTGCCTTTGGGATAAGGCACGAAGCTGAAGACAGTTTTATAAAAATCCAAAAAGCTGCCGGTATAGCCCTTGTTTAGGCGCTCCATGTAAATCTGGGGTGGAACGATCACCAGCATGCCTACCACCAGCGGTATAAACAGCCTGCGGAACCGCAAGCCGATAAAACTCCAGGTGCTGCGACGTTGCATCATATAATAACTAACCGTGCCCGAAATAAAAAACAACAGCGGCATCCGGAACAAATGCATAAAAAATACAAATTCCATTAGCAGGTGGCTGGTCTCATGATTTTTGATGTGCCACCAGTCGTTAGCATCATAAGGCATGGCTGAATGAAAAAATAATACGCCGGCTATTGATAATATCCTGAGCCAGTCGAGGTAGGTTTGACGTTGCGAGGTTTCCATTTTTTTGTTTTTGATACAAATGAACCTCAACATTAAATCCTGTCGAAACTATTTTGACGAGTGGACGGTTTTTGGTGACCATCCGCCGCCGCTAAAGCTATGGCGGACGAGGAAGGCGAAATGCGAAAGTTCGACGACTACCCCCTCAAGTAATGCTGTCCCGGACGTCCCGGATCGGCACCTCACGCGCTAAGTCGCCACGGGATAGGTAATCCTGAGACAGAAAGCCTGTCAGCGGGCTACCTGTATGATGGGGTGCTGAAACAAGTTCAGCATGGACATTTTTTTAACCTTTCGCTTTTTTCGTCCGCCATAGCTTTAGCGGCGGCGGATTACCTTTCGCCTTTCACCTCAATAAGGGGTAACTCAAAATAAAAGGTAGATCCTTCACCAAACTCGCTTTCAACACCGATCTTTCCTTTATGGTTATGGATGATCTCGGCGCAAATATAAAGGCCCATGCCCAGGCCGCTGGTGAGGTATTTTTTATCCTCAACCCGGTAAAAACGTTCAAAAATATGTTCTTTCTGGTCGTGTGATAACCCGATGCCGAAGTCGGTTACCGAAACTCTTACAAAATTTGCTATTCGTTCGCTATTAACGATCACTGTTTTATTTTGGTGAGAATACTTAACCGCATTACTAATCATATTCATCAGCACCTGCTCAAGCCTTTCAGCGTTACCATCCACCAAAAATTCATGGCCATCCCTGTTTTCGAAAATGTTATCAGGATAAATGTGTTCCGCGTTTTCGACACACACTCTAATCAATTCAGATATGTTTATGGTGCTGAAGGCATACTCCAATTTGCCCGCCTGTATCTTACTTACATCCAGCAGATCGTTTATTAGCGATTGTAATTTGCCTAAAGCTTTGGTGGCCTTCTCAACATATTGAACCACCTTTGGGGGAACTTCCTCTTTTTTTGTCGAAGTGATTAACTGCAAATAGCCTTTTAAACTGGTTAGCGGCGTTTTAAGTTCGTGGCTTGCTATGCCTATAAACTCGTCACGCTTCTCCATTTCCTTTTTCTGGTCCTCTATATCCGTGGCGGTACCTACCCAAAAAACAATATCGCCTTCTTCGTTTCTTAAAGGCACCGCCCTGTTCAAATGCCAGCGGTACGCACCGTCCGACGCTCGCTTGTACCTGCTTTCTATCTCAAATATATCGCCTGTTTTAAGGGCGTTATAATATTTTTCATTGGTAGCTGCCAAATCATCGGGATGAATTACTTTGGCCCACCTGCCGGTTTTGCTCTGTGCAAAATTAAGCCCTGTGTAGGTATACCATTGCTGGTTATAATAATCAGGCTCGCCATCGGGCAGGTTAGTCCAGGTCATCTGCGGGATGTTATTGGCCAGGTATTTAAAATGCTCCCGGCTAACATAAAGTTCCCGCGTGCGGTCCCGAACGGTGTCCTCCAGTTGATTATTTAGTTTTTCAGTTGCGAGGTGCGCTGCCGCCAATTGCAGATTTTTTATTTTTAGCTGATTTTCGGCGTTTTTAAGAATAGAAAGGTCGGTAAGGATAAGACTGAGCGCCAGGCCCTCATCCAGTTCAAGTGTATTGCACGACAACAAGCAACACAGCCCCTTGCCGTTCGACTTTACAAGCTCTATTTCTTCTTTGCAGTCTTCCCGCCAGGCATTATCAACTACTGCATCAAATTTTTCAATGGCGTCAGGATGTATGAAGGTATTAAATGCGAGGCCAATAACCTTTTCCAAAGGCATAAACACCATGCTGGCGAACCTGGAATTGCAGTAAAGGATGAGCCCTTCGCGGTTGATGGTCACCGCACCCTCGTTCATTTTCTCAATAAACATGCGGTAGGTTTGATCAGCCGTTTTCAGTGTGTACAACTGATGGCCGTCGCCGCTATTAACTACCAGGGCATCAACTTGTCCGGTACGGATGGCTTCAATTGCATCCGTCGCTTCTTCCAGTTGTATCCTTAGCTCGTTATTTACGTTTTGTAATTCCTCGTATGTTAATTTCGCCTGATCCATATTACCTAGTCACTGGCAGCCACATTTAACCCTTTAAATATTTTTTCCTTGTCCGACATATCGCCGATCAGCCTGCGCTGTGGCATGGGCGCCAGCTTGATCAGCATGGGTATAGCTATCACCTGGTCGGCCTCGGCGGTAAGCGGCTGCTGATAAACATCAATTATTTCAAGTTCATAGTTGCCTTTCAGGTGGGTTTCGCAAAACTCCTTCAGGTTAACTATCGCCCTTGCCGAATTTGGGGTAGCTCCCGTTACATATAAACGCAACCGGTACTCGCCGTTGTTTAAGTCGTCATTTTCAAATGGCGAATTTGGTTGCTCCGTCATTACTAAATTTTAATTACCGGCCGTATATCTAAACCTACCAATACCTTTTCCTCGTTTGAAAGGTCGCCTATAATTTTGCGTATAGGTTCGGGTACTTTCCGTACTAAGGTCGGTATCGCAAATATCTGGTCGCCCTCCGCCAGTTGGGGCTTTACCAGCAAATCAACTACTTCAATAACATACTGTCCTTTTAAATGTTCTTCGCAATACCGTTTTAGGTTTGCCAAAGCCGTAGCCGATTTGGCTGTATTACCGGCAATATATAGCCTTAACTCATATTTGGGCTCACTTGTTTCCATTATTATTACTCATTTCATTCACAATTCCGTTACTCACCCCTGCGCCTTTTCAGCAATTCAAGGCGGTTTTCTTCGGTTACTTTTTTTACCAATTCTTCTTCAGTATAAATTTTATTTAACTCTTCCTCCGCCGACTCAAATTCGCTATGCAGGTTAGCAATCTTCGATTCCAGCACTTTTCGCTTGCGATCCAACTCCCTGTCTTTCATCGTCAGTGAATTTTTATGGAGTACCGAGTTGGTCAATTCCAGCAAGCGTTGAGCTTCCCTGGCCGAGCCAGTTAAAACTCCCTGCGGGCCGAGGTAAACATCCACCAGGTCGATGCCTTTATCCGTAATGATAAACTCGCGCACCTGGTTAGAGTGGCTCATGCCTCTGGACTTCATGATATATAATCCCCTGTTACGCTCGCCGTTATACTCTATGTCCCGCACCATTATCCAGCTGTCCACCAATGACGACACGCCTTCGTCGGTTTGTTCGTTTACGATGGTATTTAACGAAAGCGCGGTAAACATAACGGTGATCTGTTCGTCCAGCAAGAAGTCAATGAGCCTGGTAAGCATTGATTTTACATCCTGAACCGAGCCTACTGTGATCAGGTTTGTGATCGGGTCAAAAACCACCGCCCTTGGTTTAAATTGTTTGATCATTTTGTGCATAGCCACCAGGTGCTGTTCTAAACCATACAGTGATGGCCGCGATGCATGAAATTTTAACAGGCCTTTATCGACAAATTTTTGGAGATCCATATCAATCGATCCCATGTTGCGGATAATCTGGTTTGGCGATTCTTCAAATGCGAAATACAGGCAGCGTTCGCCCTGCCTGCAAGTTTCAGCCGCAAAGCAGGATGCCATACTTGTTTTACCGGTACCGGCAGTGCCCGATACCAGGATACTGCTTCCCCTGTAAAACCCTTTACCTCCAAGCATCTTATCCAATGCCGGAATACCGGACGATATCCGCTCAGGCGAAGCTTCTTTGTCTAACTTCAAAGCAGTAACAGGCAACACTGAGATACCATCCTCATCGATCATAAAAGGATATTCGTTGGTGCCGTGCGTAGAGCCGCGGTATTTGATCACCCGGAGCCGGCGGGTGGATATCTGGTCGGTTACCCGATGGTCAAGCAGGATCACACAATCCGATACATACTCTTCAAGCCCCTGCCTGGTTAATCCCGGCCCCTCGCCGCGCTCGCCGGTGATCACCGCCGTTACACCCTTAGTTTTGAGCCATTGGAAAAGCCTGCGCAACTCGGCCCTTAGAATAGCCTGGTTGGAAAGCCCGGCGAATAAGTTTTCAACGGTATCCAATACAATGCGCTTTGCGCCAATACTGTCAATGGCATGCCCGATGCGGATGAACAGGCCATCCAGGTCATACTCACCCGTCTCTTCAATTTCGCTTCGATCAATATGAACATAGTCCACTTTAAGCATTTTATCTTTTTTCAGCTGATCAAGATCGAGGCCAAGCGAGGCTACGTTCATGGCCAGTTCGTCTGCCTTTTCTTCAAAGGCTACAAACACGCCCGGCTCATGGTATTCCATGGCGCCCCTCACAATAAATTCTATAGCGAACAGTGTTTTGCCGCAACCGGCTTCGCCGCAGATCAGGGTGGGCCGGCCGGCGGGCAGGCCACCATCTGTTAGCTCATCCAGGCCCGAAATGCCGGTTGGCGTTTTTGGCAATTGTTTGGCCGCTGGTATTTCTTTTTCTTTTTTAATTTCTTTACTCATGGTGTGATAAAGTAATTAAGTCAATATTTTTTTAGCATTAAACCATGCCCTTTCGGATATTTAGGGATATACCTCCGGGGATATTAAATTTAAAATCTAATAATAAAAATCAGGCTAAATTGTTTTTTCAGCCGGCAGATTTTAAAGAAATTGTTACAAAAAAAGTGAGAGATTATCAGCGATTTACGCTGACCGCTGGGGCGGCAAGAAAAAGAAAAGCGAGCTAAAATTTAACCTTCGATTTTATTACTAAAATCGAAGGTTAATAATTTTATAAAATAATTATCAGGATTAACTGATATTAAAAAATATTTAGAATTTGTAGGTAAACCCTGCGCCGAAAATTTGCCGCACCTGCAGTACCGAATGATTGGAAACAACGCCGTTTGTTGTTACAGGGACCTGGGCATTCGGGTCGTTCACCAGTTCAACACCTGCATTCACGGTCACCACTTTGCTTACTTTCATAAAAATATTGGCGGCGTAATCAGCATAAATATTTCCCGGCTGTTTTATATAGTTTGAATACAATTTCAGGATATTTTCAAAAGCGATGTTTTTATCCAGGTTAACTTTGTAGTAAGCATCAAGCGAAGCGCCAAACTCAAACAGCGTATGTTCGCCCGGTGTAACGCCATAAGCGCCGGCATTGGCCAGCGAATCATTTTGAACGATAGTAATACGCGACGCCAAAGGTGAGATGTTGATCCTGAAATTATCCGACTGTTTAAAAGCAAACCCCGGGCCGAAGGTTAGGTATGCCGGTGCAAAGAAACTCGAAAGCAAGGTGCGGTTATTGCTGGCGTCGTATGCATAACCATTGGTAAACTGTGTTTGAAAGTTGGCATAAAACGTATATAACCAGTATTTGGCAGCTTTATAGCCAAGCAGGCTGTTCAGGATCAGGCGGTCATCATTTTTGCGCCAGCCTAAGCCGGTTTGATCGCTCAGGCCATAACCAACAATTGCTTTATTGTCCCAGCTCCAGTTACCTTTTTTATAATCGAAATCGTAATCAAACACCATGTTGCCGGCAAAAGCGTTTACCCCGCCTGCGGCCCAGTTTGAAAATGAGCTTTGGGCTATTAAAACGGTATTCTGGCCATGAATGGTCCAAATTTTTGTAGTGTCTTTAGGAGGTGTGGCCTGCGAAAAAGCAGCAGTGGAAAGGCATAAAAAGCAAAGGATAAGTAAAAATTGTTTCATTACAAGTAGTTTAAATTTGACTGCAAAAATAGGAATTTTTCTTTTTGGTTTGTTTGGAATGCATCGTGAGTAGTATCTCGCTCTGGGATTTAGTTTTCACTTGTAGCCTCAACCCCATACCGTATTGCCGCTTCAAGTATATTAGTATTTATGTCTTTTAAATTTTTAAACTTAATACAATATCCGGTCACGCTCGCCTTGCCCAGTTCTTTGCCAAAGGTTTGGGCTAAGTATGTTTTGTCCTTGAGACCAAGGATATAGACAGATACCCCGGTTGTGTTTGCGCTCAAACCAATTTGGAAAAAATCCCTGGTCTTTCCGTCAGCATATTTTATGATGTAAAATCCATACCCTATATTCGGGTTACTAACGGTTTTATTTTCGCTGTTTTTACCATTGTCGAACCATAATTTACAACCTGGTAAAACTTGCAGTATGAGCTGATGCAACTCTTGCATATCGCTACGCTTCGGCTCAGGCTGGCTGATAATATACTCGTTGATTTGTTCCTGTATGTTCATATCAAAATATTAAAATAATGGGTTGCTCACTTGGCTTTATTCAAATCTCGCGTTATTTTTATTTATATACTAATTTCAAACAGGGCTCTTACAATCTTTACAACTACACAATACCGCCCAATACAACCGTATATATATCCAATCGTGCAGTTGGTGTAAAATACTACCGGATTTGTTTTGAATGAGTTACATTTATTAGCGCATTAGGCAAGTGCATTCCTAAAACCAATTATAAACCTAAATTCATGGTACGAACTAATTTTTTTACGAAAAAGGCCGAAGTGACCCCGGAAAACCTGGGCGAAGCGATACAACAGGCCATTGAGATCGAGATCGCAACTATTCCTGTTTATCTTTTCACCTACTATACCATCAACCGCGTACCAGACCAGGATGCCATCAGCGGTGCCATCGTACAGGAATTGACAAGGGCCGGGAAATCGCTGTCCGAAGCGAGCAAAATAGCGCTGGATCTTTCTGCCGATATTATGGTTTACGCGAATAAAGCCGGCGCCCTGATCATGAGTGTGGCCATTGAAGAAATGCTGCACATGGCCCTGTCGTCAAACCTGAAACAGGCGTTGGCGGGTTTACCGGAGCTGGCGGGTAAATCGCCAAGTGTATGGCCCGCGTGCCTGCCTGGCCACATTCCTCCGTTCCCGATAAACAGGGATAAGTTTTCGCAGGATCAGCTGATCACCTTCCTGCAAATTGAAAGCCCCAAGCCTTTGATCGATACTAAATTACTGGCCGCGCCCCTGCCCTATGAAACCATAGGCCTTTTTTATCAAATGATAAAAGATTGTATTGGCAAACACGACCTGTACTACAATACCCGCGCGCCGCAGTTGGTGCCCGGAAAGGGCTACTATGCGCAAAACAATATCGATACGGTTTATTATGATAAAGATCATAAACCGCACTTTGCCAATGCACCCGATAGCGGCGACCTGCTTTGTGTTAGCGACCGACCCTCGGCACTCCACGCCATTGATTGTATCGTGGAGCAGGGAGAAGGTTTCCCCGGAGCGCCGGGATTTGTGGACGGCAAGGTTGACTGCAGCAAAATTGGGCCGGATGATTATGACGATCCTTCAGAAAAAGAACTTTCTCACTTCGAGAAGTTTGCCAGGATATATTGCCGGTACAGCACTTTGTCCGAAAAATTCAAAAAAAATGGCGTCGATACCGATATCAGCACTTATTTTGTAGTGAACGTGCAAAAAAATCCTTCGACAGTAAATTACCCGAAAAATATTGCCCCGGTTTCCGATCTGCTGAACGCTGTTTACACCTACCTCTTCATCATGGTAGAGAATTGCTATGTAAAATCAACCAGCACGCAGTACGAGATATTCATGTTTGGCATCCACAAATCGATGATATTTATCCTGAATTCCATTTGCGGCGATATCATGAAGCTGAGCTATGAATTCGAGGGTACAACCTATGCTGCGGCGCCCACTTTTGAAGATTATCCTTTCGGACTGGTATCGAGCCCGAAAACGCAGCTGATCGAATTGTTCAATCTTGCGGTACAGGCGTACCCGACGATCAATTACCTTGGACAACGGATAAGCGACCTGCCCGATGTGCCGCTGCAGGTACACAATCAGCTTAATAATTCCGGAGGTTATACTGTCATTAAACCAAATCCTTGTACCTGCTAACCAAAAACTAAAGCCAATGTCAATCATCAATTATAGCCCTAAATTATCATTATGCGGCGGCCCCGCACCAACACCAACACCGGCTCCGGTTCCGCCCAGCGCGGCTGCGAGCCCAAATCCGTCGTTGGAATTGCATGTTTGTATGGGTTTAAACGCCTGTAAGGGACATGACCGCACCGGAAGCAACACCTGCGCGGGCATGGGTTTCTGTGCTACGGCCGAACAGCACAATTGCCAAACCTTAAACAATTGCCGCGGCCAGGGCGGCTGCGGTTTATATGGGGATGCGCAGCAGCAATTAACCCCGGGCAATAACGATTGCGCCTGGCAAGGAAGTTGCGCGGTACCTATACAGGCCGAGCGTTTCAGCACCCTTGGCGAAAATGCCGGTAAAAGCGTTTGGCTGCAGGCGCGTAAAGTATTTGAAGAGCGGATGACCAAAGCCAACAGGAGTTTCGGCCCATCGCCAATGAAGTGCGGCCCGCCCGAAAACTGGCTCACCTCGGTATTAGGCAGCTATGATTCATGCGGAAACAGCGGAGATAAGCGTTGTTCGTTCGGTTTTAATGATCCCGAAAAACATGCGAAGGAATTGTGTGAGGGAAACGAGGAGGAGGATTGAGTTGATTAAGTTAGATTAATAAATACGAGATTTGATAATGCGGATTTGACAACCCCGTACGTACGGGGTTGTCAAATCTTTCGGTTTTTTCTAAGCCTTAGCCATTGTTATGTTTACCCCTATTGAAGGCAAGCAAAGGGATAAACCGAACACTAAATTTTTTTAGCCATGAACGAGACAAAAGATTCGTACGCCGCGATCGTCGTTGCGATGCCCAATCCCGGGCTGGGCCTGGGTTTACGGAGCAAACATTTCGATTATATCCTTCAAAATAACCCGGCCGTGGACTGGTTCGAGGTGATATCGGAAAATTTTATGGATTCGGGCGGCAGGCCGAGACACGTATTGAGGCAAATTGCGGAGCGTTACCCGGTGGTGATGCACGGCGTGTCGCTTTCCGTAGGCAGTACCGATCCCATAAACCTTGACTACCTGCGCAAGCTAAAACAACTGGCCGAAGAAGTGAACCCGCTATGGATCAGCGACCATTTGTGCTGGACAGGCGTTAACGGCCTTAATACCCATGACCTTTTGCCGGTGGTGCTTAATGAAGCATCGCTAAAACACATTTGCGACCGGATCGGCATCATCCAGGATATTCTGCAGCGCCCGGTAGTTTTTGAAAATCCGAGCACCTACCTCACCTTTAAACAATCCACCATACCGGAATGGGATTTTTTGCGGTTCATGAGCGAAGAAACAGGCTGTGGCTTGTTGCTTGATGTGAACAATGTTTTTGTATCGAGTTTTAATAATGATTTCGACCCGATATTGTATATCCACCAGTTGCCGCACGACCGTATTGTACAGATGCACATTGCCGGGCATCAGCATTGCGGCGATTATATCATCGATACGCACGACAGGAAAGTGGTACAGGACGTTTGGAAATTATTCGCACTGGCCTGGAAAATGACCGGCGGCGTGGCCACATTGCTGGAATGGGATAGCAATATTCCCGATTTTGAAGGCTACCATGCCGAACTGTTAAAAGCAAAGCAATACATGAACAGCATCCCGCTATACGGCGATGACGCTGAAGAGCCGGAATATGCAGAGGCAACCGTTTCAAATCCTGTAGACTTCCTGGTAAATAACGTTTGGATGGAAAGGTAATGCCCTGGTTGATTCAGTTAGAAACCCTTAACTTAGTCACCTCAATCAACCCAAACGTGCAATCAGACGAATTCTCCCTTATCGAACTGCAAAACTGGATGCAGGGTATGCTCGTGCATAACGTGCCGGCAACTGATGGACATGTTGTGGCCGAGGACGTTGTCAATGCATCCAAACGTTTGAGCGCCGTCCGGCATTTGAATATTTATCGCCAAAGCTATATTGCACGACTGAGGGCCTGCATGCAAAGCCAGTTTAGTGCGCTTGCATACGCCCTTGGCGACGAGTTATTCCAGGCATTTGCTGATCAGTACCTGGATTCACGTCCTTCTGAAAGCTATACGTTAAATACACTCGGTGAAAAATTCCCGGCATTTTTACAGCAAACCAGGCCCGATGCGGGTGAGGAACAAAAAGAAAGCTGGCCAGATTTCATGATCGGATTGGCCGAATTCGAATACAGTTTGTCAGTAATTTTTGACGAAAAGGTTGTTGAAAACGATAACTACGCGATTGACGACACGCCTGATGAAACCTTAAAAATCACCCCGCTCATCCGCATGTTCCATCATCATTTCCCCATCTGTAATTATTATCTTGAATTTAGCCAGGGTAAAAAGCCGGAGCTTCCGTTCCCGGAAGAAAGCTATTGCGCAGTTACCCGGCGCGATTATAAACTGGGCCTTTTTAACATCCGCGAAGCACAATACCATTTTCTGCAAAGCATGCAGCAGGGTCATTCTGTTTTCGGAGCAAAGGATGAACTCACAAAAAATTTCCATTTGGACCGAAATGATCTCGAAACCATCTGGCCCAAATGGAAAAAGAATTTTGTTGCTTCCGGTTTCTTAATGTTTTGAACCGGATTATTTTATCCTGTCCTGAACCTTTTTTGCCATTGCCAAATGATCCTGAATTTTAGGCAATGTTTCAGCCGCGAATATTTTGGTGTCACCGTCGCCTAAGTTTTTGTAGGCATCCTTATAATCATCAACGGCACTTTTGTGCCCGTCGACAATAGTATTGATGTACTTTTTATCAAAATCAGGGCCCGTTAATTTACCCATGTCCTGCAGATCTTTTTGATGATCCACATTTACAGCGGCAGGCAAAACAAAATTAGCGCTTGCGGCTATGGCGCTGATCTTTGAGTTAATAGCGGTATGCGCGGGCACCATGGCGGCCGCAAGTCTTTTTACATCCGCGTCAAGCCCGTTGGTGGCCGCTAGTTGCGATAGCTGGATCTCGTATAACCCGGCTTCATAACTTTTTACTAAAAATTTTGAGGCATCCTCGCTTAGTTTTTTATTCGCTTCTATGGATGAATCGGCGACGCCAGCCTGCGCTTTGGCGGCAGAGTCTGTTTTGGCGATACCCTGTTTGTTGGCAGAATCGGCAACTGTGGTACTATCTTTTGAACCGGAATGACATCCGGCGAAGCTTGCTAAGGAGATAACAAATGGAAAAGCTAAACGCTTTAAAACTTGTGTTTTCATGGTAGTAAAATATTGATTTATAATTGTTTACAGTTGATAAACAAGTAAACCGCCTTCAATGTTTTACCAAAAGCCCATTTAATTCAGCGACGTGTTAGTTGAAATTTACTTCCCTATCATAAAAAACATCGCTACTGCCGCGCCGCCCATGGCGATGAAAGTTGTCCAAAGGATGGTTTTAGATAGTATCCCGCTGGTAAACTCGCCCATTATATTGGGGTTCGACGATATCTTGGCAATCAAAAACAACAGGGGAACGGCTGCAACTCCATTCAGCACCGCCGAATAAACCAGCGCCTTTACCGGGTCAACGCCGATAAAATTTAAAAGCAGGCCAACCAAAGTTGCGGCGATAATAATCCCGTAAAACCCTTTAGCCCTTTTAAACTTCAAATTCAAACTCGCCTTCCAATTAAGCGCCTCGGAAACCGAATATGCTGCAGAACCCGACAACACAGGTATAGCCAATAAGCCCAGCCCGATGATACCAATAGAAAATATCAGTTTTGAAAGAAACCCCGCATTCGGGAAGCTGTGTACCAGCGGTTCGATGGCTTTTGCAGCATCAGCAGCCGTCTTAACGTCGTGCACGCCGCTATTGTGCAGCACTGTGGCGCCTACAACGATGATGCTCCAGGTAGCAAACTCCGAAAAGATCATCCCAAAAGTGTTATCCATCCGCATTTTGCGCACACTCATCCAACTAATCCGCGGTTTATTTTTATTTTCGAGCAAATGCCTTTCCTTGTCTTCCTCCACTTCCTGCGAGGCTTCCCAAAAGAACATATAGGGAGAAATGGTAGTGCCCAAAACACCGGTTATGATAAAAAGAAAAGCAAAGGAAAACTCAAAATGCGGGACAATCGTAGCTTTCAAAATTGTTCCCCAGGGCTGTTTCACTATAAATAAGGTTATTGGGTAAGCCAAAAGCGTAATGGCCAGCCACTTCAATATTCGTGCGTAAACCTTATAGTTGGTAAATACTTCAAGCAAGAGGATAATGGTAGTAAAAAGCAGCGTAAGTACTATGAACGGCACCGGCACTAGCAATTGCGCAGCAGAAGCCATAGCGCCAAGGTCGGCCCCTATGTTGATCGTGTTTGCAATCACCACCAGTCCTACTACCATATATAAAACCCAGGGTTTATAACAACCCTTTACAATGGTGGTAATGCCCTTCCCGGTAACCAGGCCTATCCGGGCGCAGGCTTCCTGTACCCCTGTCATTAACGGCAGCATCCAAAGAGCCGTCCATAATTGCCCGTAACCGAACTGCGCGCCGGTTTGCGAGTAGGTGGCAATGCCTGATGGATCGTCGTCGGCCGCACCTGTAACCAGGCCCGGGCCCAGTATCCGCCAAAAACCTTTCACTTTGGCGGCCACCTCAGTTTTTTTGTCCATGTAATTTGGTTTGGTTGAAGGTAATATGTTTATACGGTTCTTCCATTAGATAATTTGACTTTATCGGAAACAAGATTTTCGATTTATGGTTTTCGATGAAGATCATTTAAATGCGTGCTGACGCAAAAGCAGGCATACGTCCATATCGGAAAAGTCGGCGCTCAATTAATGGAGAACAATGTCACCAAAATCAGATCAAATTTGTTGCGAACATTTCAATGTTTAAATTCGTATATTTAAATAAGCGAAACAAGCTAAACACATGAATTTCGGCCATATTCCCGTTTTAACCGAGGACCTTTTTCAGATCATATTTGAAAAATCGCCGGGATCACTATTGGTAAAAGCCGATAAACCTTATTTTACCATTGTGGCCGCCAGTGATACCTACCTTACCATCACTGCCAGTAAACGGGAAGAAATAGTTGGCAGAGGCTTTTTCGAAGTTTTCCCTGACGACAGCGATTTTGATGACGAGACGAATGCCCGCAATGTGTTCACAAAAGTAATTGAAACCGGCCAAAAAATCGAGGTCCCAACATACCGATACGACGTATTTAACACCGAAACCAAAAGCTTCGAAGTTCACTATTGGTCATGCTGCAACACGCCCATCTCCGACGGCACAAATGAGGTTGCCTATATCCTGAATACTGTAGTCGATATCACCGGCGAGGTAAAGGCCAAACAGGCCGCAATTGAAAATGAGGACCGTTTGCGAATGGCTGCCGATGCGGCGGCTTTTGGCACGTGGGAATTAAAAATAGCTGATCAGCATTTTGTGTACTCGCCCAGGATTGCCGAAATTTTCGGTCACCCCCATGATGCTGTGTTTACACTGGCTGATGTGCGGTCGCAGGTTAATCCGGACGACATGCAAAATATTGTTCTGAAAGCATACCAGGAAGCTATTTTAACGGGTAAGTATTTGTACGAAGTAAGAATTTACTGGCCCGACGGCTCGTTACATTGGATACGAACCCAGGGCACTGTTGTTCATAACGACAAGAATGAGCCATTATCGATACTCGGAACGATGCTCGACATCACAGAAAGCAAGGCGGACGAGATCCGGAAGAATGATTTTATCGCGATGGCCAGCCACGAGTTAAAAACGCCGCTAACTTCGTTAAAAGCATATGTCCAATTACTTTCAAAAAAGCTGGCAGATTCAGGCGATAGTTTTGTAGATAACGCCCTTTCAAATGCCAACTACCAGGTAAACCGGATGACCGATCTGATCCATGGCTTTCTCGACCTTTCAAAACTCGAACCCGGCAAGCTGAAATTAAAAATGCAGGAGTTTGACCTCAACAAACTTATTGAAGAATGTATTGCCAATAGCGGATCGGCGAACCAGTACCATAGCATATCTTTCTTCCCGGGGGAAAATTTAGCCGTAGTGGCCGACAGAGAAAAAATAAGCCAGGTGATCGGTAATTTTTTGAGCAACGCTGTAAAATATTCGGCAAAGGGTAGTAAAATATCCATAACCAGCGAAAAGGTTGGTAATTTTGTTGAAGTGGCCGTTAAAGATGAAGGCATAGGCATTAAATTTAAGGACCAGGAAAAGCTGTTTCAAAGGTTTTACCGTGTTGAAAACGAAAGAATGAAAAATATCTCCGGTTTTGGCATCGGCCTGTACCTGTCGAGCGAGATCATCCAAAGACACAAAGGAAAAATTGGTTTGCAGAGCGAGGAAAATAAAGGTTCTATCTTTTATTTTAGCCTTCCTTTAAGCACTAAACAAGAAGCGACTAACAATCAAATTTAACTCAAGACGATGGTCTATTATACCCAACTCATTTTTATTAAACCAGGGCAAGAGTCCATTTTCCATGACTTTGAGGACAATGTGCTGCCTTTATTAAATAACCACAACGCTGAGTTAATTTACCGTGTAAGGCCGACAAAAGAAAGCTTCATTGCCAGCTCACAGGAATTGCCCTATGAAATTCACCTGGTCGCTTTTGACAGCCTTGAGGATTTTGAACATTATAAAAATGATCCGCAGCGTATTGCCTTTCTGGACCTGAAAAATAATTCGGTTGAAAAGATAATTTTGATTGAAGGGCATCAACTCTAAAGCCGCGTTTGCAAAACCTTATCCCGCCAGCCGGGTTGCCTCCATCCATGAGGTTACCGGCCTGTCGGAAGGATAACCGTTTTTTGAACGATACGCTTTCCTGGCGTCCGTAAAGTCCCACCAGTTTTTATTGTTGTTGCCATTTTTTGCATAATCAACAGCCAGCCAAAACTGATCCTCCACGCAGGGGTCGGTCCAAAAACCTTGCCTGCGCTCCAATTCGTCCATCAAACCGGGGCCATCTTTACCTAACAGGTCACTAATGGAATAGCAGCCGATTGATATAAGATCATGCGCAAATTTAGGCCCGATGGATGGGATAGTTTGAAATTCGATCAATGCGGCTACTTCCATTGCCCGGTCAGCGTCCGAGTTCAACAAAACTGCAAGTTCATCGGCCGCGAATTCTTTTAATCGGCCCTGGCTAAGTCCGTTTTTCTTCAGCGAAAGCTTTTCGCTTTCAGACAAGTTTAGCTTGAACGTTTTCATTACCTAAAATTAATTTAAAACCGGGAAGACTTACGAAGTTTAACTCGATATTGTTTATTTTTTAAAGGCCTCGTTGAGGACTTCGTCGTTCAGAAACTTCGTAAGTCTTAGGGTCCTATTACATCATACTTTGTTCGTCCGCGCTTGGGCCATAGCTGCCCGGAATAGGAATATTTAGCAAACGAAGATAAACCCCGATCTGTGCGCGATGGTGAACAGTTTGGCAAAAAGCCACCCTCACCAGGTCGTACTTGGTCATCACCTGGAATATTTGGTCGCCATTCCGCAGTGTCCAGCTGGGTAAAAGGTCGGCTTCGGTTGCATTTTGCAGCGCCGTGATGCCATCTGCATAACAGCGCTCAAAATAGGCTAACATATCTTCGGTATTGTTCACGTCCTCCACCTTGTAATCCATATTGGCAAAATCAAGTTCAGTAGTAGTGAAGGCCATTTTAACCCAGTTCGGCAATTCTGCAATATGGGTGGCCAGGCGTTTAATGGTCATGCTTTTTTCATGCGGCTGCCAATCATATTTATCATTGGGTACGCGTGCAAGCATTTTGCGTGTGGTTTGAGCTTCCTGCTCCATTTCTTTTACTAACATTGGGATGATATCCATGGCTTTGTTTTTTTGATTTGTTAGTCAAAGAAAACAAGCGCAAGTGACAGCCCTATGTCAGCAGTGATTCAGTGTTTGAAAAAAAGGTGAAATTTCGTAAAAAATAAGGCTAAATAGCCCAATATTACAGATCCGTCAGCCGGGTATGTACCCTCCTGACGTAGTTCCGGATGTCAAGCACTATCCCGGCAAAAATGTAAAATACCAGCGGAAAGCCTACCGCCAGGAACGAAGAGTAAATAAAAAACAGCCTGATCTTGTTGATCGAAATGTTGAACTTCTCACCCAGGTAGGTGCAAACGCCAAATGAGTACCGCTCAAAAAATGTAATGATCCTTTGCAACATATTATCCCAGCTTTAAAATCTTATTACCAACGCCGCATTGAAGGCACTTTTTATAATTACAATAGTTATTTTTCAACTCAAGTAAAGCCTGCGATTCAAACGCAGTTTTTATTTTAACCCCTAAGTTAGTAAAATCTGATACAATTTTGTTAGTTTCATGAGGTAAAATTTCCAGCAAAGCTAAACTTCTGTTAAGATAATGCTGAATTTGATTGTGTTTACCATAACTGAATAAAAATAATGCCAACGTGTTAAGTAATAAAATATTAACCGATTCGGCGCCCAATTTTTTTGAAGCAGGCGCCGATTCTGTGTCAAAACGATAATGATTTTCCCAATAGGGGTTAATATTTACCTCGGTAAAAAGGTTCTGCAGCGCTTTTACGTCCTTAATTTCCAATATTTTTGAAAACAGGTGATTTGAACGAATGATAAGCGCTGCGAATTGGGCGAGCCTGATAGTGGGGAAATTGGCGGGCCGAAGGCGCATAAACTTCCACAAATGGTTTTCAACCGGATTAAGTTTGTACTTTTTTTGAAGAAATACGTATTCCGTCTTCAGCTTTTGAGGATATTCATCGGCAAAATCCCGATCTAAAAACCCGGCCTGGCCAAATATGAGCGCCTCTATCTGTGTGGGATTGTTTTTATGCTTTGCGAGAATGTTTTGCGGCAGCGATTTTGCCAGCAATTCAAAAGGAACGGCATTGGTTTTAAAGCCAAAATTTGCAGCTAAAAACTGGTAAAATGTCTCCTCCCAATCGCCACGATTGAGGTCAAGCGCGGAAATAACTGCCGCCGACTTTTTTTCCATCCGCTCCACCAAAACACGGGTAAGCCAGTTATAAAGGGTAAGGCCGTCTACTGAACCGATGCTCGCCTCGCAGGGGATAACGGTTTGATTGCCAAAGATCAGTTTATGATAACGACCATAAAGTTCGTCGGGGATACGGTTTTGCAATTCAAGCGTTGGTACTTTTCGGCCGTTAGGCAACGTAAGCGGCAAATCATCCTTATAAACTACGTGAAGAATAACATTTTCATAAGCGTTATCGGTTGTGTGGCCATGTTTTTTCCAATCAGACGAGGATAGATGTACTTCAACATTACCGGCCCAGGTGGTGTCGCCAATCCTGATCCTGGCATTTTGAAAATCAGGGCCCGAGTCGGAATTGTGCATACCGGCGGAATATATTTCCAACACCTCACCTTCATTGGTCTTCAGATCTGCGCGATCGAAAAGGCGAAATTTCCAGATGTAATGAAGGAAGTCCTCGGGGAAAAGCATCTTTTGCGTTAGGCTAATTATTCATCCCGATAAAACTAGCATTTTTCTTTTGGACTTGGCAAGTCGTGATCTCCTCTCTTTTTTATTTCGCGTTTATATATTAATTTGCAGTGATGAAACGAAACGATCTTTTGTGGAAAGCAACTTTGGAAGATCTGTTTGACGATTTCCTGCGCTTTTTTTATCCCAACGCCGATGAATTATTTGATCTGGATAAGGGATTTGAGTATCTGGACAAGGAACTGGATCAACTTTTTCCACCCGAGGCCGACAATTATGAACCCAGGTATATAGATAAGTTGGTAAAGGTTTTTACCAAAGAAGGTAAAGAGGAATGGATATTAATTCATATTGAAATCCAAAGCTATACCGATAAAGATTTTGCCAAAAGAATGTTTCAATATTATTATCGCATTTTAGACAAATACGATAAACCGATTACCGCTTTTGCGATTTTTGCTGATGCAAATAAAAATTTCCACCCGAAACATTACGAAAGAGAATTTTTAGGAACGAAGGTGTTTTATACCTTCAACAGCTACAAAATCATTGACCATGCAGACTCGGAACTAGAAAGTAGCAACAATCCCTTTGCCATGGCTATACTATCGGCTAAACTCGCACTTTCAAGTAAGCCGCTTAAAGATCAGCAACTATTTGATCTTGCATATGACTTAGCTAAACGCTTGTTGAAAAAACAGCTGCCTAAAGAAAAAATTCGTCATGTAATGAACTTTTTGCGTCACTATTTCCGTTTTGAAAACAGCGAAATATTGGCTAAATTTGAATCTGAGATATCAATCTTAACAGGAAGGAGCACCACTATGGGTATTGAAGAGTTTTTGTTAGATCAAGCTGAAAAAAAAGGCATTAAGAAAGGCATTGAGCAAGGCATTGAGCAAGGCATTGAGCAAGGCATTGAGCAAGGTATTGAGCAAGGTATTGAGCAGGGCATGAGGGAAGCCGCATTAAAGATGAAGCAAAATGGCCTGGATCTCAATCTTATCTCAAATATCACCGGCCTGTCGATTAAAGAAATTGAAAAGCTGTCTTAGGAACTTTGTTTAAAGCAAATTCACAAGTTCGCCAAAACTGCTTATCGTAGCCACCTGCCCGCTTTCAACCTTGCCAAAGCCATAATCAGCAAAAATAAAAGGCACGCAAGCTTTGGTCGCAGAATCGTAATCGCCTTTGGTGTCACCTACATATACCGGTGTGTTCAGTTGATGATCGTTAACAATGTCTTTAATATTTTCGGCCTTGGGGTTGCCCTTTGTGCCGTAACACTGATGTCCCGAAAAATAATGGCCAACGTTGCTTAATTTCAAAAACACTTCGATATACCCGCTTTGGCAATTGCTTACAATAAAAAGTTTGTATCGCGCGGCAAGGTAACTCAAAGTTTCATCCAGCGATGGATAAAGCTCCCCTCCTTTTGTATGCAAAGTGGCCAGTTCACTTTTAGCGCAAAGGTTCATCAACTCGGTTCGTTTTTCCATATCGAGGTAAGCAAAAAGCGTATCAAATATCACGTTATAAGCCAGCCCGGTTATTGACCTTACCTTTTCGCGGGTCATTACCTCGTCAACATAGTCCAGTTTTGCAATGGCCTCTTGCCAGGCAATTGCCACATTTCCCGTGCTATCCCAAAGTGTGCCATCAAGATCAAAAATTATGCTGTCGAATTTATCTTTCAATGAACTGCTCATATGATTATTTGGCCGCAAAAATAGCTGTTTTTAAATAATGAGGACAGAAAAACGGCCACGAGCCGGTTAAAATGTATGTGCGGGGCGCCCTTTTAAAACCATCCGGGCCATCGGCTGTTAAGGTAGGAGTGAAAAATACGTAAAACTACGTATGCAAAAATGGTATAAAACGCAGTTGCTTTTTATTAATTTTTTCTACATTTGGATAAAATATTGCTTTTTAAGCATTTTTTGCGTTTCTCTACCTATAAAACGCTACTATGAAACAACTTATACTCTATTTCCTGTTTTTTGTTTGTGCCGCTTTTATACTGATACAATGTGCCCGGTACTTTCCAAGTAATGAAAAAAATAATAAGGGGCATTCGCGGTCAGGGATGATCGATAACCAGTTGAAAAATAAAAGTCAGAACGCGGAATCGCGAAATTTAACTGATGCCCGGCGCGCCCAGTCGTCATTGACAAAACCGGCTTCCAATTTTTATTTTACCGGGCAGGCGTTTCCCTTGAATATGATTAAATACGTTAATCATTACCAGTTTCTAAGCTACCAGTACTGGAGCATTAACGAAAATAAACTTGCCACCTGGCAACTATTTTACAATCCTTACGCCAGTTTTTCGGTAACTGATGTGCTTAATAAACGCGACAGCGGTTTAATGGCAAGCAACCCGGTTGACGGAAAGAGATAAAAAAATCTGTTTTCCTAAATCAGCAGCGTTAATATTTTATCGAGTGCAGGCCGATTATAAATACAGCCATTACTGGCACTACCAGGACTAAAAATACCCGCCCCATTTGGATGCTGTTTGCATTACCTTCAACAAATACGTTGTAAAGGTCAGCCTTAAAGGTGTTTAACTTGTGATACATGACGTTCAAATTCTTAACTTATCAATAATTTATCAGGAAATATAATTTATCAAATTATGGAGTGTTTTACGGCAGGTAATTTTTAAAGGTTACATTCCCGGCAAAAAAACTTTCCTGGTATTTAAAAAAATGCCGGGTATTAGCTTAATAGTCAACACCCGGCATTGATAAATTATAATGTATGGCCGCAATTAGCCCTGAACGTCAGTTATTTTAGCTTATCATTAATCCTTCAGGCTCATATGAATTCCGTGAAAGTTGTCGTCTTCATTGCCGTATGAAAAATTGCCGAGGGCAAAATGATTATACTTCGTTTTATATTTTTGATACACAGAATCCGGCTGCTTAACCCCATTCACTGTCATTTCGTTCGCATTTAGTCTTATTTCTCGCACGCTTTTTTCGTTTGGTACAATCCTGTCATTTACCAGGTCGCTCAGCATTTCCTTTATTAGCCTTTCGTCTTCTTTGGCCTGCGCCTGATCGCGTTTGGCTTGCTCCTGGTCAAGCTTTGCCTGGTCCTGGTCGCGTGCGGCCTGTTCCTGGTCTTTTTTGGCTTGCTCCTGATCGCGGCTGGCTTGCACCTGGTCTTCCGATGCTTGCTTCATGTCCTTTGCCGCTTGTTCCTGGTCGCGCCTCGCTTGCACCTGGTCACGTGACGCCTGTTCCTGATCGAGTTTCGCTTGCGCCTGATCTCGTTTGGCCTGGGCCCGGTCCCTCCTGATCTGTTCACGGATCGCCGCGATCGCCTTACTGTATTTATTCCATTCGGTCGCCGGCACCTTTTCGCCATTCACATACAGTTCGGTTATTTTGTCGTTAACGAGTTCCACTTTGTAAACCTTATCGTCCCAATCGGTTTGCAGCCGTTCTACTTGTTTACCGTCGCGGTTGCTTACCTGGTCGTAACTTTTATGCCTGCCGGCATCAATGGCCGATTTTTCCGAAACGCTTGTTTGTGCCTCTGCGGCGAATGAGGTGAGTGCCCCTGCTATAAGCACTATGCCCGCCTTTATATAATTTGTTTTCATTTTTTTGTTTGATTACTGGAAAGTTAAGTACCTGGACTTTGAAATTACTGTATCAGCTTTAATTACTGCGAATGATACCGTCATTTGAGAAGCTGAAGCTACCCTTTACAAATCCGCTATATTTCTTTGCATATTTTTGACGTGTTTCAGCGGATTGTTTAACACCGTTTACAATCATTTCATCGCTGTTAAATCTCAGCTCCTTAAGGCTGTTGCCATCAGGAATTATTTTATCGGCAACCAGGTCAGCAGTTATCTCTTTTATAAAACGTTCGTTTGCTTCCGCCCGCTCTTCGTTTTTTTGCGCCTGTATCTGGTTCAGGCGCGCCTGTTCCTGGTTCTTTGTCGCCTGTGTCCTGTTTTTTTCTTCCTGTACTTCGTTTAACCGGGCCTGCTGCTGGTTACGTGTGGCCTGCTCCTGGTTACGCTCAGCCTGTATTTCATTTAACCGGTCCTGCTGCTGGTTACGCTTAGATTGTTCTTCGTTTTTCTCTTCCTGAATTTCGTTTAACCGGGCCTGTTCTCTATTCTTGCCTGCCTGTATCTCGTTTAAGCGCGCCTGCTCCCGGTTTTTCTTTTCCTGCTCGCGGTTACGTGCTATCTGGTTTTTGATCGCCGCGGTCAAATCTTCATATTTACCCCAATCGGCGGCCGGTATTTTCTCGCCATCTACATACAACTCTGTCATTTTATCGTTTACCAGGGTTGCCTTATATACCTTGTTATCCCATTCGGCCTCCATTGTTTCAACCTTTTTGCCTGGCTCGCTGCTTATGCGATCGTAATTAAAATACCTTTTCTCGCCCGAAGCATTCCTGTTAGAGTCTATCGTTTGCGCCTTTGTGGTAAGCGCTGCAAACACGGCTATTAGCAGCCATATACTTGCCCTGATGTAATTTGTTTTCATTTGATTTTAAGTTTAAAAATTGAACAATACCATTCCACCCCGCCTTAAAGCGGATTTTTAAAAACATGAAATTTTTGATTTATAATATGACCATAAGTATGCCGCAGTCGCGCCTGCCGCATGCCTGTTCATTGCCGTATGTACTTTCGCTATTCCTGAACGCTCACATTTTGTTTGGCAGCTTTCCGGTTTTTTTCTGCCTGAATCTCATTCAAACGTGCCTGTTCCTGATTCCGGGCATCCTGGATGCGATTTAGCCGCGCCTGCTCCTGGTTGCGTGCAGCTTGCTCCCGGTTTTTCTGAGACTGGACCTCGTTTAAACGGACTTGTTCTTTATTGCGGGCGTCCTGCCCGGCATTCTTTCTTTCCTCCACCTGGTTTAACCGTGTCTCATCACGATAGTGGGCCTGTTCCTGGTCTTTTAACGCCTGTACCTGATCACGCCGCGCCTGCACCTGGTCAATGGCCGCCTGTGCCTGGTCCTTTTTGGCCTGCTCCTGGTCTTTCAAAGCTTGCTCCTGGTCGCGGTCGGCCTGCAATTTTTCCACCTGTGACGCGTCAGCTACCCGTTCCCGTCGGCTGGCCACCGCCATGTCTCTTCTGTCGATGGACGCCCGGTCATCAACATTTTCTACATGGTCGTCGTGAGCAACAATCGACAAGCTGTCATTTTCTGAGGCGGAAACGGCCTCGACATTACGGCTTCTGCCGGTGTGGGTTTTATGTACTTCCCGTATGGAAATGTTAACAGAAGTCCGGGTTTTTTGATCGTGCGTGATAGTATCGGAAGGTTTCAGAACCTGATGCCCGGTTTTAACAATTGTATCACGGATATGGCGGGACCCTGAAATTGCTGCCGTTGCCATCATAGCCATTAGGATAATAGCCCCCGCGACGAATGACGTTTTTTCCGAAAGCCCCAGGGCCCTGTTTTTATTGCTGATGATGCGGCTTACCCTATTCAGCAGGTGATTCTTTTTACCGGGAAACGCTACCTGGTACCTGCTCCCGTACAGGGCATGCTCCTTAAAGCTGATCAGAGCCTCTACAAATTCTTTTTTGTTTTTCGTTTGCGCAAGCGCGATATCGTCACAGCAATTTTCGCGCTCATCCCTTAGTACTGACGACATCCATAGCAACCCGGGGTTGAAGCAGAAAATCGTCTCGGTTATTGTTTGCAAAAAATTTACAGCATAGTCGTACCGTCGTATATGGGCCAATTCATGCAATAAAATAGCTTCCACCTGTCCGGCGGGCAACCCGGCTATCAAACCCATCGGTACCAGGATAATGGGTTTTAAATGGCCAATCACCATCGGCATTTTTACGTAGCCCGACTCGAGCAGCCGCACTGCCCTGTTTAATTGCAGTTTTTCGCAAAGCTCATCTACCTTACCGGCCCAGTATTCCGACGGTTGATAAACAAAACGATGCCGTGCACGATGGATATACACCAGGCTACCCATTAACCGCACGGACCGCATGATAAACAGTAAAAGCCATACCAGCACGATAAAAGGCGCGTTTGCCGAAACCCAATAAATACAGTCCTTTGCAAATTGCTGCAGGCCGTTAGCATTCAACTCAAAAAAAAGCAGCCGGGCATGTTCGGGGTTGGATACTGCCCCGGCAAAACCAGGCGCCGGGCTTTTAGTCCATTCCCAGGCAAAAGTAAAAATGCAGCCTGCGATGAAAAATAACAACTGCGCCAGCAAAAGATTATACCGTTTTACCGAGCTTGACTTTTTAGTGAGCACCAGGATAAACCCGCTCAATATGGCCAGCAGCAAGCCCTGCCACAGCGAGTGGAGCAGCATCCAGCTAAATGCCTGGATGAAATGCTGTGAGGTTGTTATGGCTGCCGGTTGCAAGTACATTTCCAGAATCTTTTTATTTGTCCATTTTTTTAAGCAGGTCCTTTATCTTCTGCAATTCGCCGGCCGAAGTTTTTTCGTTCCCTAAAAGGGACACGATCAGGTCGCTGGGCGAGCCGTTGTACATATTGTCGATAAAACGATCAAGCATCCCACCCTTTACTCTTCCCTCTTCCAATACCGCGCTGTAAATATGCTTCATATTGGTTTCATCCCTGTCAAGCATGCCCTTCTCTTTCATCACCTGCATCAGCTTTAAGGTTGAGGTATAGATCACGGCGTTTTTTTGCTCATTCAGTTTGTCATGCACAAAACGTACGGTTGACGGGCCGTTCTTCCACAAGATCATCAGCACGTCCATCTCCGTTTTCGTCGGGATCATCTCACTATCCATATCCTTTGTAAATTGCATAAACCGAAGGTATGCATTAAAAACGTACGTTGCAAATACTATGTTTATTTTTTGACGAAGACATCCATATATGACTGATGGACAGGCAAATAATTTTAGTTGAGGGGAAAGGTGGGTAAAGAAGAGAGCAGCATTTGTTCAAAAACCAGGCTTTGACACGCCACCAGGCATTCATTGCGTACACTGGCCGGAAGGTCATCCTCATTCTTAAACCTGAAAATAGCTATGCCCCCTTCAAAATGATATTGGATATGATGCTGCAGATGCGGGCGGACAACGTTTTCATCACTAATTTGGTGAAAAAGCCCAGTGTATTGCGTTTCGATCTTGCGGAGGCGGGCAGTAAACTTTTCAATTATTTTAAGGCAGTCCCTCGCATTATCACCAATGTAAAGAATATTGTTGCACGCCAGTTTATCGGCAAAAAGCACTTTTTCCATTATCAATAGTTTACGGCAACAAGTTATCCGCTAAAGATGAAATTGTAATGAAAGCCGGAAATCATTACGTAATTGTTACAATGGGATAAAAACCCCTGCCTGAAGTCTACTCGGCGCTTGCATCATCGCCGCTTAGCTCCGGGCGGTAATGCAGACCCGGTGTAAGCCAGTACAATAATATGATCCTTGAATACCTGAAATTAAGGGGCGAAAGAAGTACTCCCGCGGACAAAATAACCCCGATATACAGCCATGGGTTGTGGCTGCCACCAGTCAAAACAGTCGTAGCGATTGCCAGCGCAACCATCTCCGCAACAAACATCGCGTAACTCACCAGCATGGCCACATAAAAATAACCGGGCTCGCGCTCAAAGGTCAGCCCGCAATGCGAACAGGTTTTGTTCATCACTTGCGATTTAAAGCCATACATCGGCGTGGAAAACATTGGGCCACGGCGGCATTGCGGACACCGGCCATGCGCAAAAGCAGGCCAAATCGGTAACTTGTTGTAATTACTTTTCATAATCGTTATTTGATTATTCATAGTGGTTAGCATTTAATATTTGTTTTCTGAATTCCTCGGGTGTTTTGCCTTCGGCCTTTTTGAAAAACTTGGTAAAATAGGAGTTGTCGCTAAAATTTAAGGTGAAGGCTATCTCGTTAATATTTAACTGAGGATTGGTCAGCAATCGTTTGGCTTCAAGCAGCAGCCGGTTGCGTATCACGTCGCCGGCAGAAGTCCCCAGGATGTCTTTACAAACAGCATTTAAATGATTTGGGGTGATGTACAGCATTTCAGCATAATCTTTCGGCAATTTTAACCGGCTGTAGTTTTCGCCGATCAGCTTTTGAAAGTTGCGCACCAATGTTTGGTTATATGAGGTTGGGCCCTTAGGTATGCTCCCTTCGCTAATCCGGCTTACCATAATAAAAAACTGCATCATCAACACCCTGATCATGTCTGCCGCTGAGGAGTCGTTGTTGGTTGACTCCCGGATGATGCCCTCAAATAACTCCTTTACTTTTTGATGAAGCGACACCGGCAGGTCGATCACGGACGTTTTAGCATCGCCCCGGAAAAAAGAAAAGCTTTCGGCATACGCCGGATTTAGCAAAAACGGTTGAAAAAAAGTTGGGGAAAAGTTAATGATATAGCCATCGGTTAGACCCTCGAAATTCCAGGAGTGCACCTGACCGGGTATCATAAAATAAACCTGGTAAGGTTTAACATTAAATTCCACAAAATCGATGGCGTGAGTTCCGGCGCCTTCGGTAAAAAGCACCAGGTGATAAAAGGAATGGCGGTGGGCAGTGCTCAGGTTTTTATGATGGTCGAGATAAGGGGCAAAACGGCTGATCAATATATCATCCGCGCCGTTCGGCGACAAGGTGCAGATATCGTAAATGGGTGTATTTTGCTCCACACCACAATTTTACGCACTTTATCACCATTTCAATGGTATTTTCAAGTGCTTTTGTGGTACTTTTCAACTATTTACATAAAAGCAGCCAGTTCCCCGGACGGCTCGTCCTTAGGCGACCACTTCCGGATCACCTTTTCAAGGCGTTCGATGGTAAACGGCTTACTGATAAAATCCTTCATTCCTGCCTGTTTACACTTGCTTTCATCCTCACTTAGTACATTCGCAGTCATGGCAATTATCGGTGGAGCGGATTTTCCGTATTTGCCCAGGATATATGCGGCGGCTTCCAAACCGTCCATTTCAGGCATTTGGATGTCCATAAATACCAGGTCATAGTTCTTTTGCCCTATCATCTCAATAGCCATACGCCCGTTATCAGCAATGTCAATATCGTAGCCAATTTTGCTGAATATCTTTTTGGCTATCATCTGGTTCATTTTGTTATCCTCGGCCAGCAGTATTGCTATGTTTTGAAAGTGAAAAGATTCCTCAATATGCTGTTCTTCTTTAACAACAACTCCCGAAGCCACCGGCAGCGGCACACTAAAGCTGAATACTGAACCTTCGGATTCCTTGCTTTCCACCCATATCCGTCCGCCCATCATTTCAACAAGCTTTTTACAGATAGAGAGGCCAAGGCCGGTACCTCCGTACTTCCTTAAAGCCGTGTTATTTACCTGTGAGAACGGTTTAAACAACTGCGACAGTGCTTCCTCGCCAATGCCGATCCCGGTATCCTTCACTTTAAATGTAACCAGTTGTATTTTATCGCCAACGTTTACCGCTGAAACATGCAACGCCACAAAGCCCTCGTCAGTAAATTTGATGGCATTGCCAATTAAATTTACTAATATCTGCTGGATGCGGCTTTCATCCATCTTTAAGCTTTCGGCCAGGTTATTATCGATATTGTAAGTCAGTGCGATATTTTTTCCGGGAGCCGCGGCACCTGGTTGACTTATCTCAAAAACGGTCTTCACGCAATTTCGAATATTGGCCTGTTTTGGATAAAGTGTCAGTTTGTCCGCCTCGATCTTCGAGAGATCGAGAATATCGCTGATAATGTTTATCAATAAATTACTGCTTGACTGAAGGGTTTGCAGCAACTCGCGCTGCTCGGATGAAAGATCGGATAATGCCAATAACTGCGCCGTTCCGATAATCCCGTTTAGCGGAGTCCGTATCTCATGGCTCATGTTGGCCAAAAAATTCGATTTGGCTAACGTTGCTCCCTCTGCCTGGTCCTTAGCCGCTGATAGCTCTACCTGCGACGACAAAAGATCTTCGCTATTTTTTATTAAGCGCAACTTGTCCCTTTCGTGACTTCTTTTCAGAAAACTGATCAGGAGACCCGCGAATAAAATGTTTGTCACAGCAGCGGATATCAGGTCAGCTTCTTTTTGGTGGATATCTTTTGGCGCTGACACCCACTGCGGGAATCGTTTCTCTAAAAAATAACAACCTACCATCACAAACATTAACAACCCGATGAAGAACAAATGATGCCGCTGGTTTAGCAGGATGATGATCAAAACCACCAAAAAAACACCGGACAAAGTGGATGATCCTTCAATACCGCCGTTAAAAAACCACCCGGGAACGAAGGACAGGATGCCAAGCGTAATAAACGCCAGGGACATATTTTCGTTATAAGCCACATACCGGCTCTTATAAAAGGCGAATATGCAAATACCGATAACGAATATTTCCACTAACATCAGGTACACGGGGAAGCCCAACAGGAAATTATTGACCAACCCGCTCAGCAAACTGAGCATCAGCAACAGGCAAATCGCGTTGAAAAGCTTATTCTCCAGCGACAGATCGGGGTTATCGAATCCTACAAAATGCTTTAACTTTTTTACCAGTTTCATCCTAATTTTCAAAATCTTTATTTAGCGTCGTTCACCTCTATCCAAAAACCATCAGGGTCTTGTAAGGATTTTACATTCGGCTGGTCCAGGTGTTCCATAAACACCGCCAGTTTTATCCGAAGAGTTTTCAGCGATGAGCGTTTGAATGATCTCTTCATTTTTTCTGCTTTAGCTGTTTAAACATACAAAACGATTATTTAAACTAAAAAACAAGCGCTTTACTCGTGTTGAAAAAAGTGTTTAACTATGGATGAACGCGTTGATACTGCCTTTACCAGGCCAGCATTGTATTAAAATTGTAGTCGGTTGATGAAGCCTGTATCGTATTATGCCGGTTCCAGTCTTCAATATCTATAAGGCCTGGCATGGTTTGGTAATGCCGGTCGTCCTTTGAACATTTAACAATATACCCGATGTCGTCAACTAAAGCAATCACAGGGCGCGCGCCGCATTCTTTGCATACCTTGCAATAGATCGACTGTGGAACATTTACATAACCCCTCATATTCCTTTTTACGGAAGCAAAATGAAAGAAGTTGCAAAAAAAGCGTTTTATTATACCAACCAACCGTCCATTTACCTGATAATTGTAATCGGGCCGGCCAGTGGTTTTTTGCCATTTTTTAAGTCGATAACATAATAATAGGTACCAACAGGCAGGCTTTTGCCATTATGGGTGCCGTCCCAGGGCTTTGGGTAATTGATGGAATTGTAGATCAACAATCCGCTGCGGCTGTAAATCGAAATGGTGCATCCGGGATAAGCCTGTAGAGCGGTGATATCCCAAAGGTCATTCACCCCGTCTCCGTTAGGCGTAAATGTATTCGGGATCTCGACGATACACTTACTTTGCGGATTCAAATTGATTTTTATAGCGTTTGATGTTGCTTCAGAATTGATGAGGCATTTACCTGTACTGACTATGGTACAAGTGACAACATCCCCGTCGTTTAAAGTTGTAGTGCTAAAAGTCGGTTCATTGACGCCAACATCCGCGCCATTAATTTGCCATAAATAGGTTGGAAAAACATCAGGGCTATAGGCCGTCGCTGTGAAAGTTACCGCGGTGCCTTTACAAATGGGCCCTGTATCGGAAGCCGTTATCTTAACCGATGTGGAAACAGGAGGGTCTACCGTAAACGTGGCTGTATTTGAGGTAATTATATTACTTGTAGCGCATGATGCGTTACTGGTTAAAATGCAGGTGATTTTATCACCGCTGTTTAAACTGGCAGTTGAAAACTGCTGGGTGTTGGTCCCAATATTTAGCCCGTTAATCTGCCATTGCAGTAAGGGTTGGCTGCCGCCGCCGCTTATTTGTGCGGTAAAAACCATTGTTTTGCCGGAGCAGGTATCTGCCGTAAGCGGTGTTATGCCGATGGTAGGCGTGATCGCAGCAACCACCGTTAAGGTTTGTGCCGCCTGCGATTCGCCGTCGCTTGCGATGATGGTAGATGTACCGGCCCCGGTGAGATGTATTTTTCCGGACACGATTGTTGCAACCGTCGGATCGCTGCTGGTGTAAGTTATCGGAGCGTCACCCGTTGCGCCTGGGTCAAAATCCACATCACAGACGGTTTTTTTCGGGAGCGGGCCAAAAACTACTGATTGGTCAAAAACGATTTGAATATTTACGGTAGCACTACTGCTGCCACCCTGGTTATACGCTGTTATGGTATAAGTTTCTGGGGGCGACGAAATAGATGGCGTCCCGCTAATGGTGCCGGTAGTAGGATCGAACTTCAGGCCGGTAGGGAGGGATTTATCGATTGAATAACCGGTAACTACGATCTTTCGAATAATATTATTGCCATAGTCTGCTACGTATAAAAAATTTCCGCCGGCGTCGAGCGCTAAACCGTAAGGATCTGAAAAGGCTGCAGCTGAACCTACTCCATCGGAATAGCCTGCGCCAAATTCACCTGCTATCGTGGTGACGACTCCTGTTGGGCTTACGCTCCTGATCCGGTTATTAAACCCGTCGGCAAGGTAAAGGTACCCCGCCTGGCTGCGGGCTACACCGATCAATCTAAAAAAACTTGCTGATTTGCCGGTACCGTCGGCAAAAGTTGGGTTGCCACTGCCCGCTATAACGGTTACCGCTCCCGCCGGGGTAATACTCCCTACCTGGTCACTGTTCACAAAATATAAATTACCTGAGGCGTCCGTTGTTAAATAATAAAGCGCCTGGTAGTTATTGGGCGGTGCAACACCCCCGTTAAAAACGGAAAAAGTCTTGACCTGCCCTGAAAGATCGATTTTTCTGACGGCACCATCTCCCTGGTCAGCTACATACATTATTCCCGAAGGGTCAATCGTTACGCCCACCGGATTATCAAGGGTGGCGGTAGCCAGGGTTCCGTCGGCGTTGCCCAAAGCGCCGCTGCCGGCATAGCTGCTTACTACGCCGTTGCCCGTAATCTTCCTGATCAAATGATTACCCTGATCGGCGACATACAAATTGCCGGCCTGGTCAAAGTTTATCTGGTAAGGCGAGCTAAAACTGGCGGAACCCGCTGGTCCGTTAGCCAGGGCATCCCTGCCATTTCCCGCAAATGTGGATACCACACCAGCGGGTGTGATCTCCCTGATATCTTCACCCTTAAACTCCGATACATATAAATTTCCAGACGCATCAAAGGCAAGTGCCACTGGTCTGTTAAAACTTGAGGTTAATGCGGGGCCGTTTGCATTTCCTGTCGCGCCGCTACCTGCAAAAGTGGTCACCTGCCCGTAGGTATTGGCAGGTACAGGCCCGCCGGTGTTAGTTGGGGAGAGCGGGGGAATAGGCACATTTACGGTATACGTTTGAGGTGTTTGGTAAGCTATGTTAGGCGGTTGAGGCAAACTAACACTACTGCCGGTCACCGTTATATTGACGATAGCGCTACCAAATCCACCCGCATTATAGGCGGTTATCGTATAATTTGTGCTTGCAGATGCTGCTGTGGGTGTGCCACTTATGTTACCGGTTGTCGGATCGAAAGTTAATCCCGGAGGCAAGGGTTTGTCGATGGTATATCCGCTGGCTGAAATCTTCCTGATCTTATTATTGTAGGAGTCGGCAACGTACACATTGCCAAAAATATCCGAAGTAACGCCTGCGGGATCATAAAAACCGGCTGCTGTCCCAATGCCATCCGCTGACCCCTGGGCGCCGGTGCCTGCAAACGTGGAAACAACACCTGCCGGGCTGATTTTTCTGACCAGATCTCCCAGCTGATCGATCACATAAACGTTTCCGGTAATATCAACGGTGATTCCGTACGGATAGTTAAAACTTGCGGCAGTACCTGTCCCGTTCGCCGCACCTATGGCACCGCTTCCTGCCAGGGTGGTTACAACGCCGGCCGGTGTGATCTTCCTGATCACTTCGTTACCGCTATCGCTCACGTAAACATTTCCCAGGGCATCAATCGCTATTCCTTCAGGATCGTAAAAACTTGCTGCCGTGCCCGTTCCATTTGATGAGCCTTTTGCCCCGCTGCCGGCAAAAGTGGTTACAACGCCCGCAGGAGTGATCTTCCGGATAAGGTTATTGGCGCCCTCGGCTACATAAACATTGCCAGAGGCGTCGACAGCCACACCATAAGGATGATTAAATGTTGCCGCAGTGCCTATCCCATTCGATGCACCAACCACCCCGCTGCCGGCAAATGTACTGACGACGCCGGCAGAGGTGATCTTCCGGATGAGGTTATTCCCCTCGTCGGCTACGTAAACATTACCCGATGCATCAACTGCTACTCCATAGGGGTCATAAAAGCTTGCAGCTGTGCCGACGCCATTTGCATTTCCCTTTGTGCCGTCACCAGCCAGGGTGGTTACCACACCTGCGATGGTGATCTTCCTGATCAATGAATTCCCCTGGTCGCTTACATACAAATTGCCTGAATTATCGACAGCAATCCCCAGCGGATAATGAAAGGTTGCGGCCGAACCGGTTCCGTTAACTGCACCGAACGCACCGCTCCCCGCCAGCGTGGTTACATTGCGGTAGATAGCGGCCGGAACGGCACCGCCCGTATTCCTGGGTATTAGTGTGGCAATTGGCTTGTTAACAGCGTAAGTTTGGGGTGTTTGATAACTGATAATGGGAGCGCCAATAATGGGCGCAACATCATCAACAGCGATATTCACCGTAGAAACACTGTTTCCAACCGAATTATAAGCAGTTACCGTATAATCTGTTGCAGGGGATGCCGCTGTTGGGGTACCATTGATCATACCGGTTTTCGGATCAAAGGTCAGCCCCGGCGGTAAGGATTTATCGATCGTATAGCCCGTCACGGTTATCTTCCTGATCAAAAACGTGCTCACATCACCAACAAAAACGTTTCCAAGGTTATCAACTGCTATCGAGCCCGGGTAGCTGAAGGTAGCATTCTTCAAAATGCCATCTGCCACGCCACTGTTACCATTCCCCGCCAGCGTAGTTACGTTTCCATTTGCACTTATTCGCCTCACGATATTGTTATGCTCGTCAGCCACATACATCACGTTGTAATTATCTATCGAAATGGCCGTCGGATTGTTAAAACTTGCTGCAAGGCCCTGGCCGTCGCTTGCGCCCATCGCGCCGCTGCCCGCAAAACTGCTCACCAGCCCTGCCGGCGTTATCATCCTGACCAGGTTGTTGTAGGTGTCAGTAACATAAAGGTTCTGGGCGTTATCAAATGCTATACCGGTTGGTGAACTAAATGTAGCATTCATCCCGTTAGTCGACCCTGTTACCCCGGCTTTTCCGGCGAATGTGGAAACCAAACCATTGGGCGCGATCTTCCTAATCAGGTTATTACCCTGGTCGGCCACGTATAGGTTGCCGTTGTTATCAATAACTACTGCGCTTGGCGAATTAAAAGTGGCGTTCATTCCATCGGCCGATCCGATTATCCCCGTTTGGCCCGCCACCGTTGTTACGGTGCCATTTGTGCCGATCTTCCTGATCAATTCGTTAAAAGAATCGGCCACATAAATATTGCCATTTTTATCAACGGCGACCCCCTGCGGCAGGGTGAAGGTTGATTTTGTGCGGTTGCCGTTAACGGCGCCGTATGTGCCCGCTATCCCGGCATAAGTAGTAACTACAGCAGCCGGCGTAATTTCCCGGATCGTGTTGTTGTTATAATCGCCAACAAAAACATCTCCAGCTGCGTCAGCCCCTAAACCCAGCGGCGCCGAAAAACTGGCCGCTTTGCCGGTGCCATCCACTGTCCCGGCTTTGCCTGTGCCTGCAAAAGTGTTCACCTGGCCATATATGTTTGGCGGAACCGCGCCTCCCGTATTGGTGGGCAACAATGGTGAAATGGTTTTATTAACAACATAAGTTTGCGGGCTGGAGTAGCTGATATTTGGCGCCCCCGCAACAGCCACCGAATTATCAACTGTAATATTTAACGTTGTACTACTGCTGCCAGCGTTATTATAGGCTGTTATGGTATAATCGGTAGCCGGCGAAGTTCCGGTCGGTGTACCGCTGATGGTGCCCGTGGTAGAATCGAAGGATAGGCCTGCCGGGAGAGGTTTATCAATGGTGTAACCAAAAACCGATATTTTCCGGATGAGGTTGTTGAACGAGTCGGCGACATAAAGGCTGCCGTCTCCTCCTATCGTTATACCAACAGGGCCGCTAAAGCTTGCGGCAGATCCAACTCCGTCTTTGTTACCCTGGCTGCCACTGCCCGCCAGTGTGGAAATAAAGCCTGATGGCGTGACTTTCACAACCTGGTTTTTTAAGCCGTCGGTCATATACACGTTACCCAGGTTATCGATCACCACTTGCTCGGGGTCGCCAAGAACAAACCCGCTCGACTGGATAGCGCCCGCAAAGGTTGTAACCATGCCGCCGGGGCTTATCTTCCTGATCGTCCGGCCGCTTCCATCGGCCACATATACATTACCTTTTGTATCTACCCCAACGCCATTGGGGTAACTAAAACTGGCGCCGGTACCCGGGCCATCGGTTGAACCGATTTGCCCGCTGCCAGCCAGCGTAGTAACATTGTGGTTAATATCAATTTCGCGGATCAGTTGATTTTGGTAATCGGCCACATAAATATTTCCGGATTTGTCAGTGGCTATCCCTATCGGATAATTAAAAGTAGCCTTGTTACCCGGACCATTAGCTGAACCGTAGCCACCGTTTCCGGCTATTGCGGTTACGTTGCCAAACTGCCCTATCTTATCGATGGAATTGTTTCCTGCATCTGAAACATAAATGTTGTTGCCGGCATCCACCGTAATGCCGTCTATACCGTTAAAATTTACGCCCTGTGTTTTTATGGTGGACACCAGCCCTGCCGGCGTTATCACCCTGATCAGGCTGGTTGCAAAATCGGCCACATAAATATTGCCCGCTGCGTCAACCGCTAAGCGCCTGGGCTCATTAAAACTGGCGAGCTTTCCCTGCCCGTCAGTAGATCCGCCTGATCCACCGCCTGCAAATGTGCTTACTTCGCCGTATCTAACCGCAGGTATCGGGCCACCGCTATTTGACGGCTTTAATGCGGATATCGTTTTATTGACTGTATAGGTTTGCGGGCCTGAATAGGAAATTACCGGCGCCTGGGCAAAAACAGCCCACGACCGTAAGAAAAACAACATCAATAAAAGCGGGGCAAATACACACTTTCTGCAGGTCATCTTCTCAACTAAATTAGCGCCTTTGGCTGTACACAACAGGATGTACGTATGTTTTTGGTATCGGGTTTACAACCAGTTAAATATCAGTAATTAATTTGTCTTTAAGGTATTACTTTAAAAAGGATACTTAGGGTTGCCAGTGATTAATTTTCAACCTATCTATATTTACTGGCATGGATTGTGTTTACCCTACAGTACATTTTATTAAAAAATATTTAGCATGAAAAAGTACATTTTAAGATTAATCGCCCTGCTGGTATTTGCATCAGCAATTTCGAGCTGTTCGGTTGAATACAGGCAACGCCACGGTTATCATGACCGTGATCATCGCGATAATGATCATCACGACCGCAATTAACACGCTACGACCATAAAGTTGAAGCAGCCAAACAATTAGTGCTTTGGCCATATTCGCTAAAAAAGTTTCCGTTATTGCGGAAACTTTTTTAGTATTTGCTACAATTTAAATAATCGCTGAAAAAATCAATTTGGTTTTTTGGTCACCAAAACCCAATCCACCCAAACCTTAGCATTACCAGCTTTTATCTTGTCGGCAGTTTCCTGGGATATGCCGAAATAAGGCGCTTTTATTTTGTTTACTCCGTTAGGGTACCCACCGCCAAGCGCAAAATTCAGGATAATGAATTTTGGGTTATCAAAAGCCCAGCGGCCGTAATGCTCAACTTGTGCACTGGTTACCGCATAAGTTACCGCGCCATCTATTTTAAAGATCATACTATCTTTCGTCCAGTCGACCGAATAAACATGCCACTGTTCAACATCAGTTCCCTGCGGAAAATGGTAACGGTAGGTCAACGGCGTATTACCAAAATACCCCGGGCCATGCATGGCGTTGCTAAACCATGATGCATCGCCTACGGTTTCCATCACATCTATTTCGCCGCAATCCGGCCAGCGGCCATTGCCCAGGGCCCAAAATGCCGGCCATAAACCCGCGCCGCCGGTCATTTTCATCCTGCAGCTTGCCGTGCCGTATGTAAATTCCATTTTTTGCTGGGTATTTATCCGTCCCGACAGGAAATCATATTTTTTTCCCTCTTTGCTGGTATAAGCCGGATGATAAAGCGCTTTTAGCACCAATGCACCATTAGCGCCCTGCGCATCTGCCCCTTTTACCAGGTAGATCGTTGTGCCTGAGTCGATGTAAGCTTGCTGCTCATCGTTGACTGTATTGCCGGTAACCTCCACGTTCCATTTGGCGCGGTCGAGTGAGCTTTCATTAAAATCTTCAAAAAAAACCGTGTCAACTTTGGGCGCGGTTTGCTGAGCTTTTGTAAGAGTAGCAAATAACAGCGATGCTATCGCGGCGAGGAAGATGATCTTCATTGTGTTCTAATTGGAGTGCTAAATTAACTTTTATTAGGAGAAATATTTTATCGGCGTGATAGGATTGCACAACATTGAACCTCAAATAAACTATCCAATAGGCGTAACCTAATCCGCCAGTAAAGGTCTAACTGTTTTCGATATCACAATTCAATGAAAATCAGCATACAAAATATATCCAAGCGGTACAATAAGGACAAATATGCCTTAAAGGATTTTTCCTTAACGATTGAAACCGGCATCCTCGGTTTATTGGGACCCAACGGCGCAGGCAAATCAACCCTGATGAAAATAATTGCCACCATCAGCCAGCCAACAAACGGCACCATCGAACTGGACGGCGTTAATATTCAGAAAGATCCCGATTATATCCGTAAAGTACTCGGCTATTTGCCGCAGGATTTTGGGGTTTACGCCAACCTGAATGCTTACGAATTCCTGGAATATATCGCGGCGATGAAGGGCGTTGGCGGCCCCGGCCTCTGGAAACGCGTAGAGGCGCTGCTGGAAGGCGTGAATTTGACCGAAAGTGCAAAACTGCCCATCGGCACCTACTCCGGCGGGATGAAACAGCGCATAGGTATTGCCCAGGCCTTGTTGAACGATCCGAAGGTTTTGATCTTTGATGAGCCGACGGTTGGCCTGGACCCGGAAGAGCGCATGCGTTTCAGGAATTTAATATCCGACCTGGCACAAAGCAGCATCATTATTTTGTCGTCGCATATCGTATCGGACATAGAAACCATAGCCGATGAAGTAGCCATAATGCAAAGCGGCGCACTCATCACTGCCGGGACACAGTCCGCAGTGATTAAACACGTGGAAGGAAAAGTTTTTGAAGTTTTGCTGGACAGCCCGGCCCTGAATGATTTTAAGTCAAAAAACCTTGTGGTAAACACCAGCCGGCAAAATGATAAAGTGCTGGCCAGGTATATCAGCAACCACCCTGCGCCGGGGTCGACGCCGTCACCAGCCTCGTTGGAGGATGCTTATTTATTCCTTACCCATAATAACAACTGAGATGGGGGAATTTTATAACATCGTCGCTTCCGACTATAAACAACGCACGCGCAGCTATGCTTTCCTGGTTACGCTGGCCATCAGCCTGTACCTTGCCTATTCATTTGTTCCGTTGCCCAATGCTGAATATACCACCGTGCGGGCCGGCAACTACATCGGCGTTCAAAATTCGGCCTGGTTAGGCTACGTTACTGCCATGATGTGCAGTATTTTTTTGTGCATGGTCGGCTTTTATTTAATTAACAGCGGCATAAAAAAAGATACGGATACGGGGGTAGGCATGATCATCGCCACCACGTCCGTCAGCAATTTTAAATACCTGCTGGCCAAAACGGCGAGTAATTTTTTGGTGTTGCTCAGCATTGCTGCAACGGCCTTTTTAATGAGCATTGGCTTGTTTTTTATCCGCCATGCAGGGTATCCTTTCCAGGTCACCCAATTTGTTTTGCCCTACCTCATTATTACGCTGCCGTCATTATTCTTTGTGTCGGCATTGGCCGTGGTGGCTGAGGTGTTTTTGTACCGCTACACCATTTTAATGAACATCGGGTACTTTTTCTTCTTCATGTTTATCGTGTCGCAGCAACTGTTTATTGCGCCTGCTTTGGATGTTTTTGGCGTTAAACCCGTAACCGTTGCGCTGCACGAAACGGTAAAACAGCATTATGACAGCATCAATAATGAAGTATCCATAGGCTATATTTTTGGGCACCGGAATCCGCGCAACACTTTCGTTTTCAACGGTATATCGTGGACCGCCTCCATCATCATCGGCCGGCTGTTATACATGTGCATTGGCCTGGCGCTGGTTTTTGTTTCGTCAAAATTCTTTCATCGTTTTGATATCAAACAAAAGGTTAAAACCAAAACCAGGAAGAAATTGGCAGCCATACTTGCACCCGTGCAACCGCTGCATAATATCAAACTTTCGGAATTGCCTGTAATTACACCTGCATATGGTATAGGCCCGTTTATAAAGACCGAATTGTTAATGCTGATCAGGAAAGGGCCGCGCTGGCTATGGCTGATCAATTTTGGCGGGATGATTGCTTTGAGCGTGGCGCCACTGACTGTTGCCCATCAAATGATACTGCCGGGGCTTTGGTTTTTACAGGTAGCACGATGGAGCGACCTGGCAACCAAGGAGAAAACAAACCGCATTCACTACTTTAGCTATGCATCCTACAAACCGTTGACCAGGCTGTTACCAGCGCAAATTTTAGCGGGTATAATTTTAGCGCTGGCGCTGGCTTCGCCGCTTTTGGTACGATGTTTAATTGACGGGCATCTTTCAGCCGGATTGAATATCATTATGGGTGGGGTACTTATTGTACTTTTTGCCGTCGCAGCTGGTATGCTGAGCGGTGGGAAGAAACTTTTCGAGATCCTGTTCTTCCTTATCACTTACATCAATATTGAACGGGCACCTATTGCCGATTATTTCGGGGCGATGCATGTCGGCATGGGTTACACGGTGCTTATCGCGGGAGGTATTGGGTTGCTGGCTATAATCAGCTTTATGCTGAGAAAATTTGAGTTGAGCCGGGTTTGATAGAATTAGATTTGTGGGGCCGACTAAAAAGGTTTGGTGATCATTGTGTAGACTGATTTTCAAACCGAGCCTATTTTTTGGCGAATAAATACGTAAGGGGCAAC
>OLLK01000285.1_pt1 | contig 43698 bp, 45 predicted proteins | sample 1604531 | NCBI WGS metagenome assembly OLLK01 (sample SAMEA104055722, study PRJEB20765) | soil metagenome | isolation source: soil | reverse complement strand
TATGGGTACATTCGCAATGAGCAATCAAATATTGTTATCATCGGCAAACAAAGGTCAAATTGAAATTCTGGTTATGATTATGCGATAAAAACGTGTTGACACGACACTAGCTTGTTGTAACGCTAGCACCAATCGAGCCAACAAATTTAAAGATACATTACTGATCTCAAATTGGGCTGCTGACACGGCTGGTTGTTCCAATTTTAGAAACAAGGAAATAGCAAAAAAGCTGGTCGCCGATAATCACCTGATGAACAGGAGCAAAGAGGAGTTTCTGGAAGTGTTTCACGCACCTAATGGGACGTACGATGTTTCATCGTCAATTACATTAAAATACTACTTTGGCTGCCTTTGTAAAAATAATAAGCAGGTCCCAAATTCAGACAAATGCTGGGTGCTTTTTGAGTTCAAATTAAATAGATTGGTTAACGTGGATTTTGCCTGTGAGTGAGGTACAGGGTTGATTACCTGCACCGCATTTTCGCCACACTCGCCGCTTCTGCCGAGCCAAAACTAATTGCTTTTTTCAGGTCATCGCAGCCGGTTTGGTCGCTTTTGTCAAGTTTCGCTACTCCCCGGCCCATCCAGGCCTCGCCGCTTTCGGGGTCAAGTTCAATGGCTTTGTCAAAATCTTTCATGCCTGCGGCATAGTCGTTCAAAACAACTCTTGATTTTGCACGAAGGATATAATTAGTGGCCGACCGGGGGCTCAGTTTCATGGCCTTCACAAAATCAAGCCGCATTGCGGTGGTATCGCCAACATAAGCTTCGGAAAGACCGCGGTAGGCATAAGTTTCGATGGCATCAGGATTGATCAGCAGCACGCTGATATAGTCATATTCGGCGCCCAGGTAATTTTTTTGGAGCATCTTTAAATTAGCACGGTAAAAATAGGCGCCATCATTGTTTTGATCTTTCAGAATGGCTTTGTCAATATCTTTGGACGCCTCGTCATATTTACCTTGTCGCATTTCGTTGTGTGCAGTTTCAGAGTAGGCGAGGGAGCGAACGTTCGAATCGACCTTCATCGCAAGAACAAATTGGTCATTGGAGCTTTTATAGTCGCCCTGGTAGCCTATGGCAATACCGCGTTCAATATAAAATTTTCCGTTTTTAGTTTCGGGAGTAATTATCTTGTTCAAAAATAATACTGCTTCCGAATATTGACGATCAGCTATCAATTCCCTCGACAACCTCAGTTGTGCTTCTTTATTTTTTGGATCATACTCCAGTTGTTTTTTAAAATCCGCTATCGCGCCTTTGCGGTCACCCAATTTACTTTTTATCTTGCCGCGGATCTCATAAGCATATGAGTTGCCTACAAAAAGTTCGATAGCTTTATCCAGGTCGGCCAGCGCGCCGGTATAATCCGCCATCATAGCTTTTACCCCGCCACGGCCTGTATATGCCTCAGTGTTAACGGCATTCAACTGGATGGCAGTAGTAAAATCAGCAAGGGCGCCTGTGGTGTCTTGTAAAGCCGTTTTCGCTTTGGCGCGGGTAACATAAGCATAGCCATCATGGTCAACATCATAAACCACGGCGCTGTCGCCATCAGCAAGGGCTTCATGGTATTTTTTGATCGAAATTTCAAGGTCTCCCCGGTTTTGGTAAGCTCTTGAAAGCTTATGATCCAGTGAAATCGCTTTGGTATAGTCGTTTAATGCGGCAGTGGTGTCCGATATCTTGCTTTCAGATATGCCCCTGTAAAGGAAAAGCTCAGCATTTTTATCATTAAGGCTTATCGCTTTATTAAAATATTCAATGGCCATCTGGTTATCGTTGGTATTACTGGCCGCTTTTGCCAGGTAGTAATAACCATTTGCGATGTCGGGTTTCATCTCAAGCGCCTTGCGGTAATCGTCAATGGCGCCTTTAAAGTCCTTCATATTGGTCTTCATATTACCGCGGTAAAAAATGGCCTCCACGTTTTTGGGGTCTTTTTCCACGGCAATATTGTAATCCGCCAGTGCACCGGGATAGTCGCCGATGGTCCCTTTTGAGTTTGCGCGATAATAATAAACGTTGGCAACTGCCGGGTTAAGGCTTATAGACATGGTATAATCTGCAATCGCGCCCTTATCATCTTTCAGATTCGCTTTTGATACGCCCCGGAATTCATAAAGCTCGGCATCTCTGGGTGTCAGTGCTATTGCTTTGCTAAAATCATCGGCCGCGCCGCTAAAATCGCCCGAATTAAGTTTTGCGTTAGCGCGATAGTGGTACATGTCGGCACGTTTCAGGCCCAGGTCTATCGCTTTATTAAAATCATTTATGGCGTTGGGGAAATCCCTCAGGTTGCTGTATGCATTTGCACGATAAGAGTAAATAGTGGCATTACCGGGATCGGCAGCCAGTACTTTGCTAAAATCCGCAACGGCCTCCGGGTATTTCCCGAGTTTTACATAATCGTCGGCCCGGTACTGATAAGCTTTTATGTTGTTGCCGTTTAACTGAATGGCATAATTAAAATTAGCCAGGGCCTCCTGCAGGTGGTGCTGTTTTACCTGCTCATTGGCTTTATCCATAAATACTTCGGATGTTTGAGCGAACGCAACGCAGGGTAAAAAAGAAATAATAATTAAAAGTCTTTTCATAACTTAATTAATATCATCATCGGCAATAAATAAGCCAAGTTTGGAATTATTGAAAATATAGCAGCCGTTATATATGTTGTATAACCATTTATTGCACCAATTTACTTAAAATACCAAAATTTGAGCCCGAAAAGCCCCAAACTGTGGAAAAGTGTAAAAATAGACCCATAATTGGCTGCCAAGCGGTGTAATACGAAAAAAACGGGGGAATTGTTTAAACCATAACTGTAGGGCGCAGTTTGCACAAAGTTGGGATATTTACTCCCCAACATTAACCATAAAGAAATCAAAAAGCCGTGCACTTTCGGTATTATTAACTTTTGCGCTAAGTGTAAAATACACGCCGGTGACAATGATCTTGCCTCTTACTTTTTCAAGCGTCATCTTTAAAAACCCATGGGTATGATCGCAATAGTTCTCAAGCCGTACGTTGTCTAAATGTGGGCTACCATCGGGAAAAGCGGGGTCACCGGGTTGGGCAATGCGGTGCAGGTCGGCATAGCCGCCGGCGCCTGCAACAATATGGGGGACGGTTCTGCCGCCAGGATACATTTTGCTGAACCGCTGGTAATTATGTACGTGCCCGCTGATCACCACGTCAGGTAAAACGCCTGCTTCGTCAAATGCCGACTGCAAAAAAAGCTGCATGTTAAGGCTGGAACCATGATTGGTATCAGCTGAGTAAGCGGAATGGTGAAGACAAACAATCAGCGCCTTGTGCTCCTTTTGGGCAGCTTTTAGTTCTTCAACAAACCAACTCCGTTGTTCGGGTGTGATGGTGCCAAAACGCGGTACGTTGCTGTATAACGCAATAATATTGGCCAGCGGCGTTTTCAGCGTCCAGTAAAAATTGGGCTGTACGTTGCTCAGCCGGCCGGAATCGCCGGCAAATGGAATGCTGCGATTTTTGGTATCGCAAAACACCTGCCCGAAAGCTTCGAGACTCGCCCGTTTGCGAGCGTCGAAGGGATCGATATCCGCATCATGATTGCCGGGAATGGCGAAAATAGGGCAGGGGTAATGCTGGTAAGGTTCAAAAAATTGAGGGAAATATTCTTCGGCCTGGCCATAATTGTAGACTACATCGCCGAGGTGGAAAAAGAATTGTGGCTTATTTTCTGCGGGTGTGCTTTCGCCGCATTGTTTGATCATCTCTTGCGCCACACGGTGCTTATAAACCGGCTGCACCAGGCCCCCTGTGTCCCCTGCCATATGGAAAACCATTTTTTTGTCGGACATGCCAGGCAATATGCTTTTGATGTCGAGATGAAAAGGGTATTGGCCGGTTGGAGGTGGCAGGGGCTGAAACTTTTCCTGGTCGTCAGGGGCGGCAGTTTTAAAAACCGGCCTTGAGCGTTTGGTATCAGGGTTGATAGACATGAATCGATGAACGGGTGTTAAGCTGCAAATATAGCTTATTGCATGAGCTTAGGTTTGTGAAGTTTTCAAAATGGCCCGATCAGAATTCATTTCACGCCGATTGGTGCCGAACGAACTTCAACATTAAAATCTCGTACTGTTTCTTTAATTTGCACACCTGAAACAGCTGCCATGCCCGAATATTCAATCGATCCCAATATTGCCAAAGCAAAAACCCTGCACACCTCGTTCTATACAAGTGTTGAAGTATTTGAGGCTTGTCGCGAACAAATATTTGCACCTTCCTGGCAGTTTATCGGCCATGAAAACCTGGTGCAAAATAACGGCGATGTTTACCCTTTTACCTTATTGCCGGGATACCTGGACGAACCCTTATTGCTAACCCGCAGCAATTCGGGAGAGGTTAAACTTTTGTCCAACGTTTGTACCCACCGGGGCAACCTCGTCGCCGATAAGGCGTGCCGCCTCAATAGCCTTAAATGCCGCTACCATGGCCGTAAGTTCGACCTGGATGGGCAGATTTTGTCGATGCCGGAATTTAAGGAGGTGGAAGATTTCCCCGCCAAAAGTGACAACCTGCACCAGCTTCCATTGGTTAAATGGGGGCAATTCCTCTTCACTTCGCTCAACCCAAAATATCCGCAGGAGTTGTTTTTCCGCGATATGATGGATCGTGTTAGTTGGCTGCCGCTGGACGCATTTAAATTTGCACCCGAATTGAGCCGTGAGTTTAATGTCAACGCCAACTGGGCGCTTTATTGCGAAAACTACCTGGAAGGTTTCCATATCCCCTTTGTACACGCCGGCCTTAACGCAGTGATCGACTTTGGCGAATATGCCACCGAATTATTTTTCCCATACTCCAGCCTGCAGCTGGGCCTGGCCAAAAGCAACGAAGACTGTTTTACGCTTCCTGAAAATTCTCCCGACTACGGCAAAAACGTGGCGGCTTACTATTTTTGGGTGTTCCCCAATATGATGTTCAATTTTTATCCCTGGGGTTTATCTGTAAACGTAGTTGAGCCTGTAACTGCAGGTGAATGCCGGGTGAAGTTTTACTCCTATGTGTGGGATGTGTCAAAATTAGACAAAGGCGCCGGCGCCGGTTTGGACAAGGTAGAAGCGGAAGACGAGGAGATCGTTGAAAACGTGCAACGGGGCGTGCGTTCCCGGTTTTACAAACATGGCCGTTATTCCGTAACCCGCGAGCAGGGGACCTATCATTTTCACAGGATACTGGCGGAATTTATGGGTGTCATGTAGAGACGATACATCGCGTGTTTGAACCCTAATCAAAGAATTACCCCAAATTACAAACTGTCTGAACCCTATCAGCGGGTTCGGAGACGAAAAATATTGCGTCTCTGCAGAAAGATAAATCGACACAAAATCCACCCGAATTGGTTACACCTGTACATAATTTAATCTTGACAATTAAATTACATGTTTAAACATCTATTTACTTACATTTGTTCTCAATAAAACAATCAAAAAATTAAGATCATGGAAACAGCAGCAGCAACAATAACAAAATGGGTGATAGACCCAATGCACTCCGAAGTACAATTCAAGGTAAAACACCTGGTAATTTCGACCGTAACCGGCTTTTTCAAAAGCTTTGAAGGCTCGATGGAAACAGAGAACGACGACTTTGAGGATGCAAAGATCTCCTTCGCAATTGATATCGACAGCATCGATACCAACCAAACACAAAGGGATGAACACCTCAAATCGGCTGAGTTTTTCGACGCTGAAAAATATCCGCAGATCACTTTTAATTCTACCTCCTTCAAAAAAACAGGAGAAGATGACGAATATAAATTAACCGGCGACCTGACCGTTAAAGGGATTACCAAATCAGTAACCCTGGATGCTGAATTCGGCGGCTCTGCTGACGATTTTTATGGCAACACAAAGGCAGGTTTTGAAGTAACCGGCAAAATAAACCGCAAGGATTTTGGCCTAACCTGGGATGGCGTAACCGAAGCCGGTTCCATCGTGGTAGGCGAGGACATCAAGCTGATGATCAACGTCCAGTTTGCAAAACAGAAATAATTGATTTCGGATTTCGGAATTTCGTCCCGATAGCTATCGGGATCGGAATTGGAAATTAGAATTTATTTAATTTAACCAGAATCAATATTGCGAATTTCAGAATAATGATTCTGGTTATTTTTTAACTTTTAGTTTTAATAAGGCTATTTTTGCGGCTGAACCGATAATAAGGGGTTTGAGAAAATATAAATCCGAAATCGAACATCCGAAATCCGAAATAAAACATCCGAAATCAAAAAATGCTGATCAAGATCTATCCCGAAAACCCCAATCCAAAAGCAATTGAGCAGGTGGTGCAGGTGCTCCGCAAGGGAGGATTGATCATCTACCCAACAGATACTGTTTACGGTTTAGGCTGCGACATCACCAATCATAAAGCGATAGAGGCGATTTGCAAGATCAGGAATATTAAACCCGAAAAAGCCAACTTTTCCTTTATCTGTTACGACCTGAGCCATATTTCGGATTATATCAAACCGATAGATAACACCACCTTCAGGGTATTGAAAAAAGCACTTCCGGGCCCGTTCACGTTTATATTTAATGCGAACCATAACGTGCCAAAGCTGCTTAGCTCCAACAAAAAAACAGTAGGTATCCGCGTACCTGATAATAATATAGCCCGTGAAATTGTAAAAGCGCTGGGCAACCCTATTCTTTCCACCTCTATCAAAGACGATGATGAGATCATCGAATATTCCACCGATCCGGAACTGATCTACGAAAAATACGAAAACCTTGTCGATCTGGTGATTGATGCCGGCTATGGCGAAAATATCCCCTCAACTGTCGTAGATTGCACTGAAGGCGATTTTGAAATTGTGCGAGAGGGAAAAGGGGAGTTGGAGATGTATTTATAGACACGAATTGTCACGAATGGGGACGAATTTCACGAATTCGCTTTAATATCTGGAGTTATAACCGGATGGATTTTACAAACGCCGGAATCTTTTCGAAATAGTTCTCCTCCGCCAACAACTTCACAAACCTGGTTCCAACTATCGCTCCGCTGGCATATTCGCACGCTTTGTCAAACGATTTTTGATCGGTGATACCAAAGCCGATGATCGTTGGATTATTGAGGTTCATCGCTTTGATGCGCTTATAATAATCTTCGATGTTTACTGATAGTTGCAAGGCCGTGCCGGTGATGGAAGAGGAGGAAAGCAGGTATATAAAGCTGCTGCTCAGCTCATCGATCTTGCGTATCCGCTCCTCCGAAGTTTGCGGGGTAACCATGAAGATATTGCTGAGCCCTTTGCTTTTGAAAATATCAGCATAGAGCATCTCGTATTCGTAGATGGGAAGATCCGGCACAATAATGCCGTCAACACCCACTTCCGCCGCCTTTTTGCAAAACCGTTCAACGCCATATTGCACAACGGGGTTAAAATAACCCATCAGCATTATTGGTATGCTTACTCTTTTACGAAGATCCTTTAGTTGTTCAAAAAGCAGGTTTAAATTCATGCCATTTTGTAAGGCAATCTCCGAACTATGCTGAATAACCGGGCCATCGGCTACTGGGTCGGAATAGGGGAACCCGATCTCCAAAAAATCAACGTCGGCTTTTTCCAATGCTTCCGCAATATCCACAGTGGTATTTAATTCCGGATAGCCGGCAGTAAAATAGATGGATAGCAGGTTATCCTTTTTTTTATTAAAAAGCTCGTTTAAACGGTTCATGTGCTAGTTCATAGGTCATAGTTCATGGTTCATGGCCGGAAAGTTCTTACTATGAACTATCAACCATGAACTATGAACCAATCAATAACCAAAATATTTAATATACGTATCCAAATCCTTATCTCCCCTGCCCGAAATGCAGATCACCACATTATCATCAACTTTAAAAGTCATTTTTTGCAGGTAGGCGAGGGCATGAGCAGTTTCAATGGCCGGGATAATGCCTTCCAATTGGCAGCAAAGTAAACCGGCTTGCAATGCCTCATCATCCGTTGCGCTCACATATTCCGCGCGGTGAATTTTATATAGGTAAGCATGTTGGGGGCCAATGCCGGGATAGTCCAATCCGGCTGAGACGGAGTACGGCTCAATAACCTGGCCATCGTCTGTTTGCATCAAAATGGTGCGGCTGCCGTGTAATACGCCCTCTCGCCCCAAAAAAGTAGTTGCCGCGGAGTGCCCGCTGTCAACACCTTTGCCGGCTGCTTCAACAGCTACCAACTTTACGTTTTCGTCGTCCAAAAAATGGTAAAACATGCCCATGGCATTACTACCGCCGCCAACACAAGCGATTACATATTGCGGTAATTCGCTGCCGGTATGTTCTTTTAGTTGTTTTTTTGTTTCGAGCGAAATGATGGATTGAAACCTGGCCACCATATCCGGATAGGGGTAAGGGCCAACAACCGAACCGATGATATAATGGGTATCCACCGGGTTGGCTATCCAATCGCGCAGCGCTTCGTTGGTGGCATCTTTCAGCGTTTTGCTGCCTGATTTTGCCGGCACCACTTTCGCTCCGAGCATCTTCATGCGCGAGACGTTTGGCGCTTGCCGGGCCATGTCAATTTCGCCCATATATACCACACATTCAATACCCATCAAGGCGCAAACGGTGGCAGTGGCCACGCCATGCTGCCCGGCGCCGGTTTCGGCAATGATGCGTTTTTTGCCAAGACGTTTTGCTAATAGGATCTGCCCTATGGCATTGTTAATTTTGTGTGACCCGGTATGGTTCAGATCCTCGCGCTTAAAAAAAATGTTGGCGCCATACTTTTCCGAGTAACGTTTTGCATGATACAAAGGTGATGGCCGGCCCACGTAATCTTTTAAAAGTGATTCGAATTCAGATTTAAAATCATCATCATTCAATATTGACAAGTATTCCCGGCGCAATTCCTCTACGTTTGGATAGAGCATTTCGGGGATATACGCCCCGCCAAAATCGCCGTAATAGCCCTGTTCGTTAACCCCGTAATTCATTGGTCGTCTGTTTAATGATGTCAAAGGCTTTTTCAAGTTTATTAATGTCTTTCATCCCAGGCGCAGTTTCAAATTTGCTGTTCAGATCGACGCCGTAAAATTGAAGATGTGCTATGTTTTTAATTTCTTCCAGGTTGTCTAACGACAATCCCCCGCTCAAAAAAAACGGAATGTCCAGGTTATACTTATCCAGCATACTCCAATCAAATGACTTCCCCGAGCCCCCGTGCAGGTTTGTTTTGGTGTCGAAAAGAAAACTATCTACGCTATCAGAATAATCATTCAAAATAGCAAAATCAAAATTTTCATTTAAGCCGAATGCTTTGATCACCTGCACCTTGCCTTTAAAGTGACTGCAAAATTCCGCGTCCTCTCCGCCATGAAGCTGTATGGCGTCAAACCCATACCTGCTGATCAGTGCATCTATCGTCTCCCGGTCCTCATTCACAAAAACAGCAGTTTTGGTAATGTTATTAGGGATGGCATCCACGGTGGCTGCGTCCAATTCCCCGGCATACCTTGGCGATGGGCTATAACATACAAAGCCCACATAGTCCGGCTCGAGTGCCGACACCGCCCTGATGTTTTCAGCATATTTTAAACCGCACACTTTTATCTTCATCTCAATTTGCGATCAAATTTTTGAAGCTTTGCAGCGCTTTTTTGCTTACCAGCGATTCCTCGGCTTCGTAAAAACAATCACCAAAGCTTTTTTCAGGCCCGATGGTTTTTATCGCGAGCGCAGCATTACATAACACTACGTTTTGCTGGGCCGGTGTTGCTTCGTCGTTCAGCACCTTTGAAAAAATGGCGGCTGATTCCGCAATGGTGCTTCCTCCTAAAATTTCTGATGGCTGCAGCTTTTCAAAGCCGAGACTTTCAACCGTGTTGATCTGCTCGCCGGCGGCCGAAAACGTCTTAAAGTCACAAGTCAGCGATATCTCGTCATACCCATCCAGCGCATTTAAAATGGTATAGCGTTTATCCGATTTTTGATACAGATAAGCATATACCCTTGCCAGCTCCAGGTTAAAAACGCCAACCATCTGGTTATTGGGTTTCGCCGGGTTTACCAATGGGCCAAGCATATTAAAAAAGGTTTTTACGCCGAGTTCTTTACGGATAGGCGCAACCGTTTTCATGGCCGGGTGAAACAGCGGTGCATGCAAAAAACAAATATTTGCCTTATCGATATTGGTTTTGAGCGTATCGGTATCGTTAGTAAACCGCGCCCCCAAAAATTCCATCACATTGGATGAACCGCAGCCCGACGAAACCCCATAATTGCCGTGTTTAGCCACTTTATAACCCGCCCCGGCCACTACAAATGATGCCAGTGTTGAAATATTAAAAGTGTCCTTTCCATCACCGCCAGTACCACACAGGTCAATAAATTCGTCAGTTTCCAGGTCAACAGGCAGGCAAAGTTCCAGCATCGCATCCCGGAAGCCTTCCAGTTCATTAACTGTTATACTTCGCATGCAATAAGCCGTCATAAATGCCGCCATTTGCGAGTTGTTGTATTTGCCCTGCGCAATTTGAGTCAAAATTTCTTTTGACTGCTCGCGGCTAAATGTTTTGTGCTCAAAAAGATGATTTAATATCTGTTTCATAAACCCGCTAACCCCCTAAAGGGGAACTATAGTTTGTTATTTGTAATTTCCACCGCCATCCTTCCCCCTTTAGGGGGCCAGGGGGGTAAAAAAAAAAGGGTTACCGTATGGCAACCCTTCTCTGTATATACTTGTAAACAAAAACGGAATTGCCTTACGATCTCTCGTTAAGCCACCACCAGTTGTTGTTTTGTGCTTTCATTGTCGTTTATGTGGCAAATATGGAAATATTTTTTCTAAAAACAAGCAGAATGATATTTTTACATACTTCTTGATCGGAAAACATGCAGAAAAGAAAAATAAACCCCGAGGACGACCTTGGCTTTGGCCCCCAGCCGGTGCTGAAAAGCCAGTTTTTGTTGAATAAGGATGGCTCGCCTAACATCAAACGCGTGGGGCTGCCGTTTTTTAATACCGCCAATAACTACCATACGCTGATCACCATGAGCTGGGCGAAGTTTGTTTTGATGGTAGTGGGGATCTATGTGGTGCTTAACCTGATCTTTGCGTTCATATACATGTCGTTCGGGCCAGGCGGGCTGGAAGGCAGTTCAGGCAGCACGTCTTCGCTCAGCCACTTTTGGGATGCGTTCTTCTTCTCGGCGCAAACCATTTCCACTGTTGGTTATGGTCATATCAGTCCCAAAGGTATGGCTACCAACAGCGTAGCCGCGCTGGAATCGATGATGGGCCTTTTGGCTTTTGCGTTGGCCACCGGCTTACTGTATGGCCGTTTCTCCAGGCCATCGGCACAGATCGTTTACAGTAAGAATATTTTGGTTGCACCTTACCAGGAGACCAGCCGTGGGCTAATGTTCAGGCTGGCAAACCTCCGCCGCAATGTACTGGTGGATCTGGAGATCGAGATCATCTTCTCCTACAACGAAATGGTAAATGGCAAACCGCAGCGCAGGTTTTTCCCGCTGGAGCTTGAGCGGAAAGCGGTGAGCATCCTCACCATGAACTGGACAGTGGTGCACCCCATAGATTCCGACAGCCCGCTTTCTGAAATGACACACAAAGAACTATTAGACAGCGAAGCCGCGTTCGCCATATTACTGCGCGCGTTTGACGATACATTTTCCCAAACCGTACACTCACGTACGGCTTACCAGGCAAAAGAAATAGTTTGGGGCGGTAAATTTAAACCGGTTTTCGACAGAGCGCCGGACGGCCGGATAGTTTTGGATTTAAGCCGGATAAATGAACACGAAGTGGTTATGAATGTTTAAGTTCATGGTTAATAGTTCATGGTTCATGGCATGATTGGGTGGACAGCTGATTGCGCTTATGTAGTCATCCGGCTATGAACTATCAACTATGAACCATGAACTAGCGAAGCAGCGAATTCTTCTCCTTCGCAATCGTATTATACACCAGTTTATCCACCAGTTTCGGAAAGAATTTATTTAAAAACACCATCAGTTTTCCCTGCCCGGTCATGATCAGCGTTCGGGCACGGTTTTCAATACCGTTGGCTATTATTTTAGCTACTTCGTCTGATGTCATCATTTTTTCTTCGTGCATGGTGCTTTCACCTTGTTGCTTTCCGTTCTTGTCCAAAGAATTAGTGCGAATGTTGGATGCCGTAAAGCCGGGGCATGCCGTTAACACATTGATCCCGTTTTTCAGATTCTCGACCCTTAATACATCCAAAAAACCATTCATGGCAAATTTCGAAGCGGAATAACCTGTGCGCCCGGGCAAACCCTTGTAACCAGCTATCGATGATACGCCGACAACCGTCCCCTTAGTCTTTAAAATTTCGGGGAGGGCGTATTTAGTACAGTAAACAGTCCCCCAAAAATTAACGTCCATTACTGCTTTTAAAACTTCAATTTCAGCATCAACAAATAAGGCCCGCATGGAAATACCGGCGTTATTCACCAGCACATCAATTTTGCCATAGGTCAAAATGGCCTGTTTGATCAAATGTTCGCAGTCTTCTTCTTTGGTCACGTCACAAGCTACTGCTATAGCCTTTACGTTGTGCTCGGTGATCAGCTGATCGGTAAGCTCACATAAGGTTACATACTGCCGGGCGCCTAAAACCAGGTTTGCGCCGCGTTTGGCGAATTCAATTGCAAGTGATTTGCCGATGCCTGATGAGGCGCCGGTGATGATGATGATTTTATCCTTTAACTTCATAAATTGATCAGACGATAGATAAAAATAACTACGGCCGGCGAAGTTGCCGGCACAAACAGATTATTTAGCAATGTTAAGGTGTTTAATTATGTTTTTTATTGCTTTATCATCAATTGAATCGAATTCAGCTTTATCATAAATGGTTAACAAGTAAACTTCTTTATTTTCAGTTACCAGGTAGGTGATCATTCTTGCTCCGCCGCTTTTCCCTTTGCCTTTACTTTTTATAGCAACTCTTATCTTAAAGGCATCGTGCCCTAATGGTGTTCCGGAGGATGGGTCTTTTGATAGTTCCTTATTGATTGCGGCAAGCTCAGCCTGGAGAGAGGGATATTTTTTTATAAGTCTTTTCGCTTCCTTTTTAAATTTTTCAGTTGGAACAATACTATAGCTCATTAAGAAAATCGGTTAAAGTTTGTTTTTTTTCGCTTGACTTCCTTAAAATCGCCACCTCGTCGAAAGCCTCTGTTAAGTCGGATTTAAGTTTTAAAATTTGCTCGTACTTTTTCAATTTCGACATAACCTTCTCCCAGTCAGTTAAAGATAACTGTACAGCCTGCGGTTTCCCATTGCTATCACTTAAATATTGGAGTGCTAATTTCATTCATCAAAATTAAGAAAATAAAAGTTTTTTATCAGCGATTTTCTGTCTGACCAAAAGAACAAAAAGCGTGAGAGTTGGATTAACAACCCGGATTATCCTTTAACTTCATACGATGCCGGGTACAACTGCGGCAAGCCCTGTATTTTTATCTCAGGCAGGCGCAGTAAGTATTTGACGGCGAATATAAGCATCGCGCCATAAAAATACTTCACCTTATACCAATTGAAGGTGCCGATTTGGGCATCATCGTATTTAAAGAAATAGGTTTTGGGGAAATAGAAATTCTTAAAGCCGGCAAGGCGCAGGCGGTACGAGAGGTCGATATCATAACCGTACTGTACAAAACGTTCGTCAAACAAGCCAACTTCATTCAATGCCGAGCGGCGCAGGAACATGCATTCGCCGTGAATGATGTCGATCTCGGTGATTTGAAACTCCTCCACCCATTCTTTACGGGTCTTGTCATACAAGCGGGTTTTTACCAAATGTTTGGCAAAGCCGATCAGTTTAAAAAATGCGGCCCATGCAGAATTAAGACCGTGAATGGATTCGGGAATAAACCGGCCCTGCGGTGATAGCAGCCTTACGCTAAGCCCGCTTGCATTTTGGTGTGCATCCATAAAGCAGATCATTTTTTCAGGCGAGTCTTTGCCGCAAATTGTATCCGGGGTGACCAATAAAATATACTCGCCAATGCACATTTTCAGCGCCTGGTTATTTGCCTTCGTTACGCCCTGATTTTCTGAATTTGCGATAAATTTCGCTTGCGGGAATTCGCTTTCCACCATTTCTTTTGAGCCGTCTGTCGAAGCATTGTCAACGATAATTAACTCATATTCAATGTTTTTGCAGGCATTAATAAACGAAGTTACTGCTTGCTTTAGCAATACTTGTTGGTTATGATTTACAATAGCTACAGATAACTTCATTTTACTTCGACAGTGAATTGATATACGGAACACGTGTTGCGATAGATCTACCTAATGTGATTTCGTCTACGTACTCCAATTCACCACCAAAAGCTATGCCACGGGCAATGGTTGATATGGTTATGTTAAAAGATTTTAAGCGTTTGTCTAAATAAAAAAGGGTGGTGTCGCCCTCCATGGTCGCGCTCAGCGCAAAGATCACCTCTTTAACTTCATCTGTTTTCAAGCGTTCCACCAGGGAATCTACTTCAAGGTCGGACGGGCCTATACCATCCATTGGGGAAATCAACCCCCCTAAAACGTGGTACACCCCATTATATTGATTGGTGTTTTCAATTGCCATCACGTCGCGGGTATCTTCTACCACGCAGATCATGCTGTGATCGCGTTTGTGCGAGGCGCAGATCTCGCAAACCGGACTATCGGAAATATTGAGGCAAACACGGCAAAACTGTATTTCGTTTCGCAGCCTGCTGATAGTAGCACTGAATTTTTCAACATCCTGTACATCCTGGTTCAGCAGGTGAAGCACGAGCCTCAAGGCGGTCTTTTGGCCTACACCCGGCAGTTTTGCAAATTCGGCAACGGCATCCTCTAATAGTTTCGATGAAAAATTCATTTTTCAAAGATAGTGATTGGTGAAGAAGTCCGAAAGTCTTCACCCAAGTCATGCTGAACTTGTTTCAGCACCCCACTGGCTAAGTCTACGCGCGATAGGTCGCCCGCTGATTGGTAACCTACATACGGCCCATCTGTCCGCGTGTTACCTGCTTGATGAGGTGCTGAAACAAGTTCAGCATGACCTGGGGTGGAAATTATTTTGTTTAATTACACACTATCCATAACTTGTCGCCCGATAGAAATCATCTTTCGGATTTCCGGACTAAAGAATATGTCACCAGCGATACTGCTCACCTTCATTATTGGATATTTCCTGGTCCTTATGGTTATCTCCTGGCTAACCTCCCGGAAATCATCCAGCAACGATACTTTTTTTATTGCCAACCGCAATTCAAAATGGTACCTGGTAGCTTTCGGGATGATCGGTACTGCCTTAAGCGGGGTTACCTTTATCTCTGTGCCCGGCAAAGTGGGCGCCCCAACCGGCGATCAGTTTGAGTATTTTCAGTTTGTACTGGGCAATGCGGTAGGTTTCATTATTATCGCTACGGTTTTGCTGCCACTTTATTACCGGTTAAAACTAACGTCGATCTACAGCTACATCGAAGGCGCATTAGGTACATGGAGCTATAAAACGGCTGCAGGCATATTCCTCATCAGTCGTATTATCGGCTCAGCATTCCGGCTGTACCTGGTGGTGATTGTGCTGCAGCGGTTTATTTTCGACAGTTATCATATCCCATTCGCGGTAACAGGCTTGATTTGCCTCGTGCTCATCTGGTCGTACACCTATAAAGGCGGACTGAAAACCATCATCATTACCGATAGTTTACAAACCCTGTTTTTGGTTTCATCGGTTTTTTTATCCATCTGGTTTATTTGCCGCAGCCTCCATTACAATATTTTCGAAGCGGCTGAAGCCATCAAGAATAGCAGCTATTCCAAAATATTCTTTTTTAGCAATTTTCTCAGTAGCAAGTTCCATTTTGTAAAAGCCTTTTTGGGCGGATTATTTATTACCGTGGCCATGACCGGCCTTGACCAGGACCTGATGCAAAAAAACCTGAGCCTCAAAAACATTCACGAAGCAAAAAAGAACATGTTCAGCTTTACGGCTGTATTCGTGGTGATCAATATTTTTTTTTTAAGCGTCGGCGCCTTGCTGTGGATATATGCAACAAAATATGGCATTAGCGTTGGGAAAACTACCGATTACTTATATCCAACCATCGCCCTAAAATATTTAGGATTGATACCCGCCATGGTATTCATGCTCGGCCTTACCGCGGCAACCTTCGCCACAACAGACTCGGCTTTAACAGCGCTAACTACATCCTTTTGCGTCGATTTTTTAGGGTTTGACAAAAAAGAGGTCACCAACAGCAAAAAGCTGGTGAATACCCGGCATTGGGTACATATCGGTTTTTCGGGTATGATGTTTTTAACCATCATTATTTTTAAGGCGGTGAATAATGCCGCCGTTGTTACCGCCATATTTAAGGTAGCTTCTTATACCTACGGCCCGCTGCTTGGCCTTTATTCGTTCGGGCTATTTGCCAGTAAAAGGCAGGTGGTCGATAAGGCGGTACCATTTATCTGCGTCATTTCACCGGCGGTTTGTTATTATTTAAGTATTTACTCCAACAAATTGCTCGGTGGATACGTTTTTGATAATGAACTGATATTAGTGAACGGACTGATTACTTTTATCGGCTTACTAATAATGTCAACACCAAAGAAACCAGCAACGGCACCTAACTCAATAACTCAATAACTCAACACTCAATAATTCACCAACTCAAAATTCACTAACTCACTAATTCACTAATTGCCATGACCGGTGAAGAAAAAATAAGACACGCATTTGATAACAAAAACTGGCAGGAAATAAAGGTTACCGACTCCTGGCAGATATTTAAAATAATGGCCGAATTTGTCGAAGGCTTTGAAAAGCTGGCCAAGATAGGCCCCTGTGTTTCCATCTTCGGCTCGGCGCGTACGCATAACGATTCGGATTATTACAAAATGGCCGAAGAAATTGCCCGGCTGTTAACCGAACGCGGTTATGGTGTGATCTCAGGCGGCGGGCCCGGCATTATGGAGGCTGCCAATAAGGGAGCATATGAGGCAGGAGGGAAGTCGGTGGGCTTAAACATCGAATTGCCTTTTGAGCAATTCCACAATAAATATATCGACAGGGACAAAATACTGGAGTTCGACTATTTCTTTATCCGCAAGGTGATGTTTATGAAATACTCACAGGGTTTTATCATCCTGCCCGGGGGCTTTGGCACGATGGACGAATCATTCGAGGCCATCACCCTTATACAAACCGGTAAAATAGCGCGGTTCCCCATCGTATTTGTCGGCGTGGATTACTGGAAAGGACTGTTTAGCTGGGTGGAAGAAAAAATGCTGAATGAGCAGCACAATATCCATCCCGACGACCTTAATCTTTACAGAGTGGTTGACACTGCAGAGGAGGCAACTGCCCACATCTTCAGGTTCTATGAAAAGTATGTATTGAAGCCGAATTTTTAATTTGATAATTTGAAAATGTGCCGATTTGAAGATGAAAAAACGCCTCCAAATTTTCAAATCAACACATCTTCAAATCACTTTTTATTTACCGCTTCCCGATTTTGCGTCGCCACCTGATGGTGCGGCGCCCATCGAACCCGCTCTGTTAGTCATATCCACCATCTGCGTTACTTCGTCCAATAACTTTTCAGGGGTGCCCGAGTAGCCGATATATTTGAAGCGGATGTTGCCATCCTTGTCGATGATAAATTTGGTAGGGATGCCGTCAACCCCGTAGTCGGTTACTACTTTGGCCTGCCTGCCCTCGGCATTTTTCTCATCCAAAAGGACATGGAAGGTATACTTGTTGTCGGCAATAAACTTCTTAACGCCGTCGGAGTAATTATCACCATTCTCCCAGGTGTCTACAAATAAGAATATCACATTAGGGTCGTCCTTATATTTGTTCACGGCCAGTTGCATGCCCTGGAACGAGGCTTTACAAGGGCCGCACCATGTGGCCCAAAAATCAACGATCACCACTTTGCCTTTAAGTTCTGCCAGCGAAACGGTTTTGCCGTCCAGATCTTTCAGTGTAAAAGCATGAGCCGGCTGGTTGATCATGGTTTTTGCGATCTCCTCAGCTGCTTTATCTTTTGAAGCTTTTTCTAACCCGGCAACATATTGATCATAACCAGTGTCGTTTCCGTGCGCTTTAATATAACTCTTTTTCAACAACGCTTTTATATCCGCAGTTCCCTGGCCAGCCTTTACAGCAGTTTCGGCCGCAGCCGCAGCTTTGGCATACATACCATTACCGCTTAGTATATTTATATAGTTGCCATAAACATCCGCGTCGACACTCTTTGCATGATCGATCACAGGCTGCTCATATTTTAGTGCATCGGCAAATTTATTTTCCTTTGCCAATATAAATGCATAGGTGTCGGCATCCATATCATAGGAGTATTCATGGTTCTTTTTCATCTGCGATACAGAAGCAAATGGAACCGCTTCGGGGCTGTTGATCATTTCGGAAATCAGGTCTAGCGATTGCTTCGACAACTGCTCGGCTTCATCTAGATGCTCTCCTTTCTTAGCCCATTCATATGCGTCATTATTATAATAGCCAGCCAGGCCCGATTTGTTTTTAACCTGAACCAAGTATTTATGAAAATTATCCATATCATGATTGTAAAGGTAATGGCTTGCCAATTCCAACCTAAAGTTGTCCTGGGTGGAATTTTTGTCAGCAGCATTTTCAGGATACCTTTTGATGTAGACATGGTAAATGGAATCCCGTTTGATAACATCTTTCTCATTGAAAAAAGCAGTTTCCAATTCATTTTTTACAAAGGTACCATCCGGGAATTTAACCCGGATTACAGCATCGAGTGAGTCGGCGCTCTTATCTTTCTTCGCTCCCCTAAACAGTGTCGACGCCAGGCTGAGGTCTTTCTCATCCGCGCTTTTTTCTAACTCCGCGGCTTTTTTTGCAACTGCGTCTTTATAATCAGGTATCCGGGCAATTATCGAGTAATAGGTATTCACATAGTCTTTGCTGCCGTTGGGATAAAGCTCAAACTCTTTGTTAAACAGGCGAGACCCTTCAGCTGCATCAACTTTAATTTTTCCTGCGTAATAATTCTCAGGCGTCCTCGAAAAAAACACCAGGCCATCCATTGCATACGCGCCCTGAACAGGTTTTTTATCTTTATAAATAAGGTACACATAACCCCTATCATTGTTGTTATCCACATCGGCGCCGCTGCTCAGCCTGATAAAAAAAGCTTTGGTATCTGCCGGGACGGTAAATTCGCCGGATAAAAGCTTTCCATTTGCTTTCAGGTCAACATCACTCACCGGATATTTTTTATTATCCAAAAAGTAAACCGAGGCGGTGATATCGCTTTTGCCGCCGACTACAATTCCTGAAGGATCATAAGTCAATGATATCTTTTCGCCGGCCGCAGGGAATTGATCGGATAGCGTAAGATGGTTACTGGTTTGCGCAATCACACTCTGTACCGCCAGGATGGCAGGCAACACAGCTAAAAATTGAAGGTTTTTCATGATAACTAAATTTTTAGGTAATCTAGGGATTATTCTGTATCAACGAATTTTTTTCTTAAAAAATATTCGAAGTTTAATCTTTATTTTGCGGGCATGCTTCAACCAAAGGGCCAGGCCGCATTAGGATTTATTTTCGTTACGCTGTTGATTGATGTGCTGGGCTTTGGTATTATTATTCCTGTACTGCCCGCCCTGATTCAGCACCTTATCCATGGCAGCATAAGTGATGCGGCGCCATACGCAGGCTGGCTGGCGGTCGCCTATGCATCGATGCAATTTTTATGCGCACCGCTGATTGGTAATTTAAGCGATAAGTACGGTCGCAGGCCGGTATTGCTCACATCACTACTTGGCTTCGGAGTTGATTATTTGTTCCTTGCTTTCGCGCCAACAATTTGGTGGCTATTTCTCGGCCGGATCATTGCCGGAATAACCGGCGCCAGTTTTACAACAGCCTCCGCGTATATCGCTGATATAAGCCCGCCGGAAAAAAGAGCGGCAAATTTTGGACTAGTAGGTGTTGCCTTCGGAATTGGATTTATTGCCGGCCCCGCGCTCGGAGGCCTTCTTGGCGGCATCAATTTGCGCTATCCATTTATGGCCGCCGCGATCTTGGCGTTGTGCAATGCCGGCTATGGCTACTTTGTATTACCAGAGTCACTGTCAATTGAAAACCGGCGACCTTTTAGCTGGACAAGAGCAAATCCATGGGGAACATTAGTACAGCTGAGTAAATACAAGGAAGTTATAGGTCTTGCCTTTTCGTTGTTTTTGGTATACGTTGCAGTGCAGTCGGTTCAAACGGTTTGGACGTTTTATACTATTCAAAAATTTCACTGGAACAGTGCGTGGGTAGGGGGCTCACTTGCCTTTGTAGGATTGCTTATAGCTGGTGTTCAGGGCGGATTGATACGGGTTATTATACCCAAATTAGGTCAGCAACGCAGCATTTGGGGTGGTCTTCTGCTGTATACCACCGGGTTAATTTTGTTTGCGTTTGCAACCAAAGGATGGATGATGTTTGTGTTTTTAATCCCGTATTGCTTAGGCGGAATAGCCGGCCCGGCGTTGCAGGGGTATATGAGTACAAATGTTCCGGCAAATGAGCAGGGCGAGCTGCAGGGCGGATTAACCAGCCTTGTAAGCGTGAGCACGATTGTAGGGCCGCCGTTAATGACCTGGGCATTTCATTATTTTACAAAACCCACAGCGCCATTTCAATTTCCGGGGGCACCCTTTGTTATTGGCTCGGTATTAATGCTGCTGAGTGCTTTGTTAGCCATTCGAAGTTTTAAAAAAGGATAAATTTGAAACGATATAGGCCAATTATTAAAAAAATCAAAACATTTTAAACATAATCCGGATTTCACAACAATATGGCCAAAACCAAACAATCAGCAGCACTCGGGTTCATCTTCGTTACTATTTTTATCGATGTGCTGGGGTTGGGCATTATTATACCTGTGTTGCCAAAGCTGTTGCAGGTGCTGGGCCACATTAACGTAAACGAAGCCTCTGAATATATCGGCTGGTTAACGTTCGTTTATGCGTCAATGCAACTAATATTCGCCAGTATATTGGGGAATTTGAGCGATCGTTACGGTCGCCGGCCTATTTTACTGATCTCATTATTTGGTTTCGGTTTGGATTATGTGGTCATGGCCTTTGCGCCAACTATTGCGTGGTTATTTGTGGGCCGAACCATAGCAGGTATTTGCGGAGCAAGCACTTCTACAGCAACAGCCTACATTGCCGATGTTAGCACCGGGGACAAAAGGGCGGCAAACTTTGGCCTTGTGGGCGCGGCCTCCGCAATTGGCCTGATAGTGGGCATAGCTTTAGGCGCTTTCCTTTTTGCGATCAACATACGGCTGCCGTTTATGGCGGCCGGGGGCTTTGCGTTTGCCAATGCGCTATATGGTTTGTTTGTTTTACCTGAATCACTCGCGAAAGAACACCGGCGTAAATTTGAATGGAGCCGGGCAAACCCGCTTTTATCATTACAGCGGATATATAAAAAGCAACCGGCCCTGGCCACATTATTAAGTGCAACCGCGATTGTTTATATAGCTCAAAAAGCTGTAGAGTATTTATTATCGACTTTTATTTATGAAAAATTTAACTGGACTCCGGCAAGCGTTGGTTACCTGGGGCTTTTTACCGGGCTGGTTTTGTTTGGCATACAGGCCGGTTTAATACGATATACTTTACCCAAATTTGGGCAGCCAAAAAATATTGTAGCGGGGCTTATATTTTATGCTATCGGCTTATCGTTTATTGCCTTTGCCGGCAGAGGATGGATGCTTTATTTGTGTATGATACCGTATTGTCTGGGTGGTTTATCAGGCCCGGCACTCCAGGGCCTGGCAAGCGAAAAAGTTGCTAAAAATGAACAGGGTGAATTACAGGGCGCCTTTGCAATTTTGCAAAGTATCAGCCTTATCATCGGGCCATTGGTATTTAGCTATGTATTTTTCTTTTTTACAAAGAAGAACTCCCACGTTTATTTTGCAGGAGCGCCTTACCTGCTTGGTGCAGCAATGATGCTTGTTAGTGCTTTAATTTCCCGCCGGGCCTTTAAGCGCGCTTGAATTTTGTAAACTTGTGGTATGAAACAGGTGGTTATCGGGTTTGGTTTGCTTATTACCGCTTTGCTGATATTATTTAAAATTGCCAGCCTGTATCATTTTTACAGCCGCGAAAACGATGATATCTGGATCGCCGTATTCAGCATTATATTCCTCGTTATCGGCATCCTGCTGAGCCGTAAATTATTTGTAAAAACAGAGATCGTCACCAAACAAAAACCAAGCGAGATCAGCCAGGAACACTTATTGAAGGCGGGTATCAGTAAGAGAGAGGCGGAAATACTTTTGCTGATGCACGACGGCTTATCCAACCAGCAAATAGCCGACAAATTGTTCATTTCGGAAAACACGATCAAAAAACATATCTCCAATATTTTCCTAAAGCTGCAGGTTGAACGCCGCACCGAGGCGATCAAAAAGGCCCTGGAGCTTTCGATCATTTTGTGAAGACGCGATGTATCGCGTCTCTACACCATTTCCACTACTACTAAAGTTGTATTTTTTAAAAACGGGGCCTTTTACTACTTTCGGGTAAGACGGAATATCAAAAGCTCACTTACTTTTGACTAAAAATCAATACGTTATGAAAAAAGCAATTTTACGCTTCGGCACTTATTCGGCGCTTGCCGAGTTGTTATCATTTGTTGCGTGCTGGCTGATATTGAGTGTTAGCCATCTCAGTATTTCGGCGCAGGGCAATTTGGGATGGGCGGCTATTTTATGCCCCCTGGTCTTTATTTATTTCGGTGTGCGTTATTACCGGGACAAGGTAAGTGATGGCGCCATTACCTTCCTTGGCGCCTTAAAAGTAGGGTTGTTAATTGCCATTATGCCGTCGTTATTTTATGCCCTGATTGAGACTATCTACGTAACACTGATAGATCCGAACTTTTACAACAATATTTATACGAAGCAATTGGATGAATATCGAAATACATTATCGCAAGCGCAATATATCGCAAAAATGAATGAGATGAAGAAAGAGCTGGCGATGGATAACAACCCGTTATATAATTTTTCTTTCATTACCTTATTTATCGCCGCCTGTGGGGCAATTGTTTCCTTAATCTGCGCCCTATTGTTAAGGCGGCGTTTAAATCCTAAAATGGCAAACGCATGATGCGCATGAAGCCGTATTAATCCCTAAAGTAAATCAAACAAAGTTGTCGCTTAAATTTATGAATGCTGAAAACAAAAATGGTTGTCCTGTTATCCGTTTTGAAATAGGCTGTACCAATACCGAAAAAACAAACGAGTTCTACACTTCCATCTTTGATTGGAGCGGGCAGCCTTCGCCTATGGCCTCGTTCCTGAACACGAATTCGGATAAAGGCGTGCAGGGGCATATTACTAACCTCGGCCACGAACCGTCGCACTACGTTACGTTTTATATCGAGGTGGATGATATTGCTGCTTACCTGTTAAAAATAGGAGAGGCGGGCGGAAAGAAAATAGTGGGCCCGGTTCCGCTACCGGATGGAAAGCAATTTGCCTGGTTTGCTGATCCGGATGGTAATATTATTGGCCTGTTGACGACATAAGCTTTACAGCCCGCTAACCCCGCCGGAGATGACAAATTTCATCATGTCGGCTGCGCTTTTGTCTATCGGTGTTACTTTATCAGCAGGGATGATGACCACCTGTCCGGCAAAAGAGTAAGAAAAAGGGAAATACACCGCCACGTCGCCCGGTAGATTCAATGAGGCCAGGTCTTTTTGTACAATAAAACCAATCTTTTTCAACCCGATCTCGTTTACCTCGACCAAAACAGCCTCGTTGAATTTTTTTTCTTCGCCAACAAAGGCTTCAGTCAAATCTTTTATAGATGAATACAGAAATTTAAACAAGGGCAGCCGGTTGAGCCAGCGGTTAAACCACCTTTTTATCGGGTCGGTAACCACATTGGTAACCAATATACCCGCTATCATAATGAGCACGACAACGTTCAAAATACCCAACCCGGGGATATAAAGCGGTTTACCTGTTTTTGTATCGGTGAAAATTGTGCCGCTTAAGTTAAGCGCATTGTCGATGCCCCGTACGGTCCAAAAAATTAAAAGGAAGGCTGCACCCAGCGGCACTACGATCAACAGCCCTTTAAAAAAATAATTTAAAAGGGCGCCTGCTATCTTCTTCATGGTAAAAACTAAATCTACTCATAAAAGTACACTCTTTTTACACGCTGTGAAATATTAGTTAAAATTTCGTACGGGATAGTGCCTATTTGCGCCGCGAGTTCTTCCACCCGCAGTTCGTCATTAAAAACGGTTACTTCGTCGCCCTCCCGTACATCGGGCACGGCACTCACATCCAGCATGCACATATCCATGGTGATGTTGCCGACAGTAGGCACCAGCGTGCCCCTTATAAGCATTTTGCCAACGCCGTTTCCAAAAGCCCGCAGGTATCCATCGGCATAGCCAATGCGCACGGTCGCGATCTTCCCGTCTTTTGCCAAACTGCCGCTCCGGTTATAACTGATGGTTTGCCCGGCCAATATCTTTTTAACCTGGGATACGCTCGTTTTTAAGCTGGCGATGGGCTGCAAACCATTTTCTGAAGCCGCTATGGCAGTATCTATACCATACAAACCAATGCCGACCCGCACCATATCATATTGCGCATTTGGCCAGCGCGTAATGCCCGAAGAATTGCAAAGGTGTTTGATCACCTTATAACCCAGGGTTTTCTCAATCAGCTTAAAAGCCTTTTCGAAATTTTTTACCTGGCTTTTAGTAAATTCATCATGTTCGGCGGCTTCACTGGCAGCAAGGTGCGAGAAGACCGACTTTACATTTACATAACGGTTTTCTTCCAGCAAATCGCAAAGGGTTTCCACTTCAAAGTTTTCAAAGCCCAGGCGGTGCATCCCCGTATCTATTTTCAGGTGAACCGGGTAATTCAACACGTTTTGCTGCTGCGCGTAGCGGATATAATCATCAAACAAACCAAAACTGTAAATTACCGGCTCCAGTTTGTATTCCGTTAGCTTATCAAAAGCTGATGCCTCAGGATTTAGCACCATGATCGGCAGGGTAACGCCGGTTTTTCGCAGCGAAACCCCTTCGTCAATATAGGCCACAGCCAGGTAATCCACCTTGTTATACTGCAACACATTTGCCACCTCGAAGGTGCCGCTGCCGTACGAGAAGGCCTTTACCATGCCCATTACTTTTACGCCCGGTTTCAGCTTGCTGCGGTAAAAGTTAAGGTTGCCGAGCAAAGCGTTCAGGTTGATCTCCATCACCGTTTCGTGTGCCTTCTGCTCCAGCGCCCGGCTGATGCTTTCAAACTCAAACTTTCTTGAACCTTTTATCAATATCGTTTCATCCCTGAAATTGAGCGAACGCAGGTGCTGCAGCATCGTGGCCGTATCTTCATAAAAGTGCTTTTCGGGCACTTCAAATTCATCCCGGTATTTGGTTAGGGATTCGCCAACGCCAATCAGTTTGTCTATCTTTTTCGACTTCAGCATATCGGCAACCTGTTTGTACAACACATCAGGCTGCAAACCGGTTTGAAAAATATCCGACAGGATCAGTGTCTTTTTGGGATGCTGGTTTTGCTGGGAGAGAAAATTCAGCGCGATTTCCAGCGACTGTACATCAGAATTATAAGAGTCGTCGATAACGGAACAGTCGTTTATCCCGGTCTTCAACTCAAGCCGCATGCTAACAGCAGCCAGGTGCTCCAGCCTTTTATCGGCCTCAACCGGGCTGTAATCCATTGCCAGCATTGTGGCCCAGCAAACAATCGCATTTTCCACAGAGGCCTCATCCTTGAACGGGATGAGGCATTCTATTTCTTTTCCCTTGAATTTCCCCCGCAGGTAAAAATTCCCCGAGATCGCTGTCCCGCTAAACACATACAGATCAGCCTGTTTAAATTTGGTACTCCAGGTAAAGCACGCTTTAGCCCCGATTTCGTCCTTAAATTCAACCGTAATATCATAGTTGAGTACAAGCAGCCTGCAATGTTTAAATAGCAGCAGCTTCTCTTTTACCTTTTCGTCGCGGTTTCCAAATCCTTCATCGTGCGCCGAACCAATGTGAGTTAATACGCCAATAGTTGGCTTTATCATTTTCTCCAGGTTCACCATTTCGTTGCGGGTGGAAATACCCGCTTCAAAAATACCCAGGCTGTTTTTCTCATTGATCTGCCAAACCGATAAGGCCACACCGATCTGTGAGTTATAACTTTTCGGGTTCCGGACGATGTTCTTATCAATGCTCAGCAATTGGTAAAGCCACTCTTTTACAATGGTTTTCCCGTTGCTGCCGGTTATGCCGATCACATCCAGGTCAAATTGGTCGCGATGATGTGCTGCCAGAGTTTGCAGCGCGGCCAGCACATCCGGTACGATCAGGAAGTTGGCTTCGGGCACTTTTATTTCCGGCCCTTCCTTTACCACAAAGTTGCGCACACCCGCTGCATAGGCCTCTGCAATAAACTCATGGCCGTTGCGCCTGCCGCTAAGTGCAAAAAACAAGCCTTCGCCGGCATTGGTAATGCGCCGGCTATCGGTCAGCAGCGTACTGATGGTATACTCTTTTACTATTTCGCCTTCTGCTCGTAAAATCTGTTTTATCGTTGATGTACTATATGGATTGACCGGCATGCCACGAATTTGCTTATATTTTCCGTCAATAGAAGAAAATTTTAACAACTTTGGTTTGATGCAAGAGCCCAAAAGCAAAAAAATAATTGATCAGCAGGCAGCCTATGCCAAAGCTGAGCACTATTGCGCCTACCAGGAACGCTCGCAGCAAGAGGTCAGGGATAAACTGTACGAATGGGAACTAAAACCAAATGAAGTCGAAAACGTCATTGTCCGGCTGATCGAAAATAATTTTTTAAACGAAGAGCGGTTCGCCAATGCTTACGTGCGCGGCAAATTTAACCAGAAAGGGTGGGGGAAGATCAAAATCAAACAGGGATTGAAATTTAAGAGGGTGCCCGACGGATTGATCAAGAAAGCATTGTTCAGCATTCCGGATGATGATTATATAGCGGCGCTAAAAAATATGCTCGCTAAAAAAGCCACTACGTTGACGGAAAAGAATACTTTAAAAAGAAACTATAAATTGCAGCAATACGCTCAAAGCAGGGGGTTTGAGGCGGATTTAATTTGGAATGTCTTAAAGATAAAAGAGTAGACTTTTTTTCGTTTCCCCAATTTCCTGGTGTCATGTGAACACGTTTTTATCGCATAATCATAACCAGAATTTCAATTTGACCTTTGTTTGCCGATGATAACAATATTTGGTTGCTCAAGTTCGAATGTACCCATAACGCGCATCCATAAGGCCACAAAAAGGGGGGGTAACACAACTTAACATATTTAAATGTTAATCCTGTTTTAAATACTTGTTAATCAATAATTTAACATAAAAATCAGTCGAAGATAGCAATATCTATGTTAACCCACCCACTGACATAAGTTTGTCAGCAAATTAACTTAACATTATGCCGGCCACACAGCCTTTGTCAACAGTCAAAAACTCATTTTTTTTCCGGTTAACTATAAGCAGTTAAAATCCGCTGTAAAGGCTAAGCGTCATTTCAGGTTGACATGACACTAGTAAATCGGTCCAGTCAGTAATAATCAAACCAAATTATCAGGCACGGCCGTTGTCGTTTCATTCATGCGAGTGATTTAAATTCAACCAGTAAAAACATGTTGAAAAAAATTTAAAAAAAATTTGCGTAGTTAAATGACTACATTTATATTTGTAGTCAAATAACTACACGATGAATTTAAGACGAGACGTATTTCAAGCCATAGCCGACCCAACCAGGAGGGCCATACTGCTGCTGGTTGCCTCGCAGGCCCTCACAGCGGGCACCATAGCAGCAAATTTCGACACGGCCCGGCCCACGGTTTCAAAACATTTGGCCATACTTACCGAGTGCGAATTACTTAAGCAGGAGCAAAGCGGCAGGGAGATTTACTACCACATCAACGCAAAAAACATGAAACAAATAGCTGAGTTTATCGAACCGTTCCGCAAGATGTGGGATGACAGGTTTAATGCCCTGGAAAGCATTATGAAAGCATATCAAAATAAAAAGTAATGAAATGAGCACTAATTTTCACGAATGAAGACGAATTACACGAATTGAATTTTTTCCAATTCGTCTAATTCGGCTCAATTCGAGATCATTCGTGTTAATCTTTAAATATTATGGAACAAAAAACAAAAGTGCACGCCGAAGACGGCAAGCACGATTTGACGATCACCAGGGAATTTGACCTGCCTTTGGAGTTGCTTTTTAAGGCTTATACCGAGCCGGAATTTATTGAGCAGTGGATGGGGACGAAAGTGCTGAAACTGGAAGCAAAAAAATTTGGCGCCTGGCAATATGAAACAACCGATCCTAAGGGAAACAAGCATGGGTTTAGCGGGGTAATTCATGAGTTTGCCCCGAACCGGAAGATCATCCGGACATTTGAAATGGCCAACACCCCTTTTGGCGTCCAATTGGAGATAACCGAATTTGAAAAACTCAGCGATAATACCAGCAGGGTAAACATGCATACCATCTACGAGTCGGTTGAACAACGCGACGAAGTGCTTAAGCTGCCGTTTAAGCAGGGCATTAACTGGGCGCATAACCGTCTTGAGGAATTAATGAACAAATTAAAATAATCATAAAATGGAAAAGAGAAAGCTAATTTGGTATTGGATAATTACAGGCATTTTATCCTTTTGTATTTTTTTCGGCGGCCTCACACAGGCGCTGCAAATGCAAAAAACGCTGGAAGGTTTTAAACCGCTGGGTTATCCCACTTATTTTATTTCGCTGATCGGCATTTGGAAAATGTTAGGCGTAATAGCGATACTGCTTCCGGGCTATAAACTCCTAAAAGAATGGGCATACGCTGGCATATTTTTTACGATGACGGGCGCCGTGATCTCGCACATTGCCAGCAATGACATCAAAGCACAAATAATTGCCCCATTCTTCCTGGCGGTGTTTACGGTGTTATCGTGGTATCTGAGGCCAGCGGACAGAAAAATTGCGGCAGTTAATTAACCACCAGTGCCGAAGCGTCCCTGAAGCGTCTTTCGGACTTCCGGACTTTACTGACTTTCGGACTAATTTATTAACCATAAAAAACAATAATCATGGCAAACACATCAATTTATTTAAACTTTAACGGCAATGCCGAAGAAGCATTTAACCACTACAAAAAAGCATTCGGAACAGAATTCTCTAACCCACTGATGCGGTTTAAAGACACGCCGCAGGGCGGTGCGATGCCGGAAGCGGATGGAAACAAAGTAGCGCATGTAGCGCTCCCCATACTCGGTGGCCTGCAATTGATGGCGACCGACATGCTGGAAAGCTGGGGGCAGAAAGCGATAGCTGGAAACAATTTTAGCATTAACTTGAGCCCCGACAGCAAAGAGGAAGCCGACAGCTTATACAAAGAACTTTCAGAAGGCGGATCAGACTGCGTGACGCCTCATGATGAATTCTGGGGATATGGCGGCTCCTGTACCGACCGTTTTGGCGTCCGCTGGATGATCAATATCGTTAAGCAACAGTGGTAAATCCCAGGTTAGTCAGTAATTTAACAGGATGAAAAAGGAATTATCTGCAACACAGCATAACGAGATTCTGGATATATTAAAGATCCGTTTCGGGAATAACATGCACCGTCATGCCGGTATTGAATGGATTGAAGTGCAGGCCAGGCTTGAGGCTAATGCCGAAAAATTATGGTCGCTTAATGAAATGGACATAACCGGGGGAGAGCCTGATGTTGCCGGCAGGGACGGCAAGACCGGCGAATTCCTGTTTTTTGATTGCTCGGCCGAGAGCCCCAAAGCCCGCAGAAATGTTTGTTACGACCATGCAGCGCTGGAATCCCGGAAAGAATTTAAGCCGGGAAACAGCGCTGTAGGCATGGCAGCCGAAATGGGTATTGAACTACTAACCGAAGAACAATACCGGGCGTTACAGCAACTGGGAAAATTACAGGCGTTTCGAAACGGTGTTTTTATACCACAACGGCGCCGAATCTTATTATGCTGCCCGGGGTTTCCGGGGTGTGCTAAAGGTTTAAATGTGATACAAATCGCTAAATTTGATTTTTAGCGATATCAACAAAAACTGACTCAAATGAATCCAAAGGTCGACTGGTTTTTTAATAAAGATACGGCGTGGCAGGAAGGGTATGTGAAATTGCGGGCTATCGCCCTCGACTGCGGGCTCACCGAAGAGTTAAAGTGGGGCTGCCCCTGCTATACCCTGAACAAGCAAAATCTTGTTTTGATACATGGCTTTAAAGAATATTGCGCGTACTTATTTTTCAAAGGGGCCCTGTTAAATGATGCGAATGGTATCCTGATCCAGCAAACCAAAGATGTGCAGTCGCCCCGGCAGGTCAGGTTCACCAATGTGATGGAAATAGTTGATTTGGAGCCCGTCCTGAAAGCTTATATTCATGAAGCCATTGAAGTGGAAAAAGCCGGGTTGAAAGTGGAGCTTAAAACAACGGCCGACTTCGACGTCCCGGCAGAGTTTCAAAGCAAACTGGACCGGATCCCTGCCCTTAAAACTGCTTTTGAGGCGTTAACGCCGGGAAGGCAGCGCGGTTACCTGTTTTATTTTTCTCAAGCCAAGCAATCCAAAACCCGCGAGGCACGGGTTGAAAAGTGTATCCCGCAAATTTTGGATGGGAAGGGGATGGATGATTAGCGCATTAACGAAATGGGATTTTTCACAAGAAAAAAAGACGAGCCAAACTTTGACGATTTTCCGCCGATCGGCGGTTTAATGGTGTCCAAAATGGTGGTCGACAAAGGAATGAAGCCGCTGTTTATGTACAGAGAAAAAACAACCCGGCCTGAAGATAGCGGATGGAGAATATTCTCAGGATATGAGCCGGAAGATTATACAAATGACCCTGCTAATAGCGCTATTTACAATCCGTCGACTATTTTGAAGATCGATCCTTCAATTTCAGATATCTTACTAAAAGGTGTTGGTTCGGTTTATGAGCGGGCATCAGAAAAATCAGAATGGTATAAGGTAACCGATTTTGATATGGAGGACGATTATATGGTAACGCATCAACTGACAAACAGTTGGATGATTGAAATAAACAATTTATTTGAACGGACAGTTGAAGAAAAAGGCGACTTACTTTACACAACGGGTGATAAATCCGTAAGATTGATGATTTGGAGCGAAAAAAATAAATCAAAACAAAGCATCTTCGACGATATAAACGTATCCATCCTAAACAGGGATCAGTCAGTTGCCAAGACCCTGGATATATTTGACTTTTCGGATGACCAGGTTTTAAGACCCGGATACATGATCAAGGAAGCTGATCAGCTAAAAGATTACCATGTAATATATGCCTACAATATAATTGATAACGAAGTGTTAAGGGCGGCTCTGTATTTTGACGACCATGAAGATATGGAATGGGCAATCGATACCTGGAAAACGATGCGCACGAAATAACGGAGACCAGAATAGTTTGGAATTTGTAGCAATGTCAATCAACAAGATCAAATGGCCGAAGTAAAAACAAAACAAAATTCTGCAAGTGTTGAGGATTTTATCAATAGCGTTGATGACGAACAAAAACGCAAAGACAGTTTTGTGATTTTGGACATGATGAAAAAGGCCGCCGGGGAAGAACCAAAAATGTGGGGCGGTTCGCTCATCGGTTTTGGCAGCGTAAGGTATAAAAGCCCCGCCACCGGCAGGGAAGGGGATTGGTTTCGGATAGGTTTTTCTCCCCGTAAAGCGAATCTATCTGTGTACATCATGGAGCTTAAACCGCATGCGACTGCGCTTACAAAACTTGGGAAGTACAAAACCGGCAGCGGTTGTCTTTATATAAATAAGCTGGAGGATATAGACTTAACAGTACTAAAGGACATAATAGATACAACAATAAAAATTAGAAAGTAAAAGATATTTGCCTGTTGCAGGGGGCGCATTTAACCCGACCCGGCAATGATCATACCGCCCGCACCAAAGATCATCAGGTCCTGCAGGAAGTGTATCAGTAATGCCCAGCCTAAACTTTTGGTTTCGATTACCGATTTTGCAAGCAGCCACCCCAATAAGCCAGACATTACTACTCCAAACACACCACTCGGTGTACCAAAAAAATGCGGTATGCCGAATATCACAGCCGATATCCAGCAAATTATACCAGGTCGTATTTTTCCGGATAATCCGGCAACTACAACAAATCTGCCGAGGACTTCCTCTGTCCAGGCATTTGTAGCAGCAAATAGAATTGCCAGCGGGAAAAGTTTAAAAAAGGTACCGTCAATGGTCCCATGGTTTGCGCTGACGTTAAAAGACATCAGCATAGCCGTACCAATTGTAAAAGCAATAGCCAATACCGGGCCCAATGTTTGCCAGGTTGTCGCGCTGCCTTCGCCGGCATTTAACCTGAATCTGAAAAAGCTGCAAAAGGAATTTCTGTCATAAATAAACACGAAAAGTAAACCGGCAAATGAAAGCGGTAAAATATAAACTTGCATGGTAAACGTAAAGTTTACCACCTTGTAGGTTGAAATAGTGAGCAACGACAGGTGGCCCGTTTGCAAAAGATATGCAATATACGCCGCTAAAGAAAGGCCAGTGGCGCCCACGGCTGTGGGAAGAATAATTCCCTTACCTGGGTGGTATTCCTTTAAGGTGGAGTTGTTATTCCGTGATGCAGACATATAGGATGTTGTAGTGAGTGTGGCTTATACACACCATATTTAATGGCCCGCCGTCAGCCGGCAATAGTAAAGTTAGCTAAAAGCCTGTAGTTTTTTATCCCGGTTTGCTTAACACCCTGCCAATTGATTTTCGATGCATTTCCTTAACTTTAATGCAACTTTAGTTACCATGCAAAAAACACCACTATCTGTTTTGTTATTAGTCGTATTATTAATGTTTGCCGGCGCAAAAAAGCCCGCTCCGCGGCAGGAGCCTGTTACCTGTTTCCACGAAGCAAGTGTTTGCGGCGGCGAGGTGCTTTCAGTAATAGAGGCCGGTAAAGACGGCAAATACATTGATGTAATTGCAGGTACAGGCAACCACCATTATCCAATCCGCACCAGCTCTGACAGTGCGCAAATTTATTTCGACCAGGGGCTCACCTTTTATTACAGTTATCATTTTGCTGAGGCGCTTGCATCATTTAAAGAGGCCGCCCGCTTTGATGGCAGCTGCATGATGGCCTATTTGGGGCAAGCGCTGGCTTTGGGCCCATACTTTAATAATTACAGCTATAAAATGAGCGGCGCAGTACCTGCGGTATTGATGTCATTGCAGCGGTCAAATACCGGCGCCGCCGCCAAAGAAAATGATTTGGCGAATGCGATGCTGCAGCGGTATTCTTCGGATACAACCAACGCCGACCGTGAACAACTGGATCAACATTATGCAGCCGCTATGAAGCTGCTTAGCGTTAAGTATCCTGCGGATAACGACGTAAAGGTTTTATACATCGATGCGGTTATGCTTTGCCACAAATGGGATTTTTGGACCGTTGAGGGTACCCCCAAAGCCTGGACGCCCGAACTGGTCTCTTTGTGTGAGGAAGTGCTGAAAGCCGAGCCCCGGCAACCCGCAGCGCTGCATTATTATATACATCTTACCGAAGCGTCGCGACACCCGGAGGTCGCGCTTCCCTACGCCGATGTGCTGAAAGACCTGTTGCCAGGCATAGCTCACATGGTGCATATGTCCACCCATTCGTATCAGCGCAACGGCCTTTTTGCCAAGGGCGTGGATGTGAATGAACAGGCCAATACAATTTACACCAAAATGGACGCTGCTGCACCATATTTACATCTCAGCAAAAACAACCCGATCCATTTTTTTGCGGTGCAGTCATATTGCGCCATGAATGCCGGGATGTATGCAAAAGGCAAACCGCTGTATCTGAGGGCAAGGGAACGCATGACCGCGCTGAAACCGTTTTACAGCGCTGACCCTTATGCCCAGTTCGTTTATATGTTACCTGAGATGGCTTGCGTAAGGTTAGGGAAATGGGAGGAAGTGCTAAACGAGCCCAGCCCCAACGGGCAGTGGAAATATGCCGCGCTACTCGACGACTTTGCAAAAGGCATGGCTTATGTCCGCAAACATGATGTTGCTGCTGCCCGGAAATGCCTGAGCGATCTGAAAACCAATCTTTCCGATAGCTTGCTGGGCATCCGGCGGATGCCCTATAATAAACCGCGGCAATCGGGCGAGGTTGCTGCCGGAATATTAACCGGCGAACTATTGTTCGCTGAGGGCGAAACCTCAGCAGCTGTTACTGCTTTAAAAAAAGCAGCCGATGCGGAAGATCAATTAATCTATCGCGAACCACAGGAGTGGCTGATACCCGCAAGGCAATACCTCGGCAGCTGCCTGTTAAAGATGAACCGCGCCGCAGAAGCCGAAAAAGTATATCGTGAGGATTTGGCAGCTAACCCCGGCAACGGCTGGTCGCTGGCAGGCCTGTGCAACAGCCTGAAAGCGCAAAACCGGATAGCAGAAGCGTCAAAATACAAAAAGCTTTATCAAAAGGCATTTGAAGCGGGAGATATTAAGCCGGTGGATTCAGTGTTTTAAGATTCTGTGCTTACAAAAAAGCCCGGTGCTTTCATACCAGGCTTCTTGTTCGATTCTAAATGTACCGATACCGGGAAATTAATTGAACACATTTATGGCTTCCTGATGATTGTGGAGCGGATTTTGATAAAATTTGATCAGAAAAATTCGGAAGATGAAAATGAATAATTGCTGTGATTTTTCCATTATAAAGTGTTTAAAGAAATTGACACGGGGGATTTTTTGAACACCTATGCCGTAGTATCTATATTGGCTATACTTGTCTTTTCTCAGTAGATTTCCTGGTATCGAAACGCGACGATATGTTGGGATCGCCGCATTTGCACAATGTATTTCAAGTAAAATCGGTCAATGAAAGATCATTCTGATTATTAACTGTAAGTAATCGGCCAAATAAAGTTAAATTAGTGTTTTTAATAATATGCTGGATACTTTCTTCAATAAACTATCAAAAGGAACAACACTAACAGAAGCTGAAAAAGCACTCTTCACCCAGCATGTTACAATAAAGAAATTAAGAAAACATCAATATTTTTTGCAGGAAGGAGAAATTTGCAAATCGGTGGCTTTTGTCAGCAAAGGCATGCTGCGCTGCTATATTGTTGACGAAAAAAACAACGAACGAATTATTCAATTTGCGCCGGAGGGATGGTTTATTTCTGATATATCCAGTTTTATAACTGAAGATAGATCTAATTTGAATATTGATGCATTAGAAGATACTGAATTGATATTGATAAACAAAGCTGCGCACGTATATCTGGAAACTGCCGTTCCTGAATTTTTCAAATTTAATTATGCTCAATATCGCGGGGCATATATTGCGCTGCAAAAAAGGTTAATAGATATGTTCACGCTATCAACCGAAGAAAAATACACTAAACTGTTAAGTATTTATCCAGATATTATGCAGCGCGTACCACAACATATGATCGCTTCCTATCTCGGATTAACCCCTGAAACGCTAAGCCGGGTTAGGAAGAAACTTTCCGTTAAAAAGACAGATGCATAATCATTGATTCATTGACCGAAATCAATATAATTTCTTGATCAGCGTCAAGACATCGAAACGAGATACGTTCTATTTTTACCCCGAAGCTTTCCATCGTCAAACTAAGTATTGCAATGTGAATTTTGCAGCCCTGAAGTTTTTATTTAACTAAATTCAAATCAATTATTAACATGAAGAAATTATTATTATTTGCAATTATCCTGCTTTTACAAACATCATTATTTGCCCAGGCAACCACATGGAAAAATGATAAAATGCATTCCAAACTTAAATTTACCGTTACCCATCATTTGCTTTCGGATGTAGATGGTTTGTTCAAAAACTTTACTGTGACTATAACTGCTGTTAACCCTGATTTCAGTGATGCCGTTTTTGAACTTTCGGCAGATGTGTCTTCAATCAACACTGAAGTTGAAATGCGTGATAATGATTTAAGAAGTGCTAACTTTTTTGATGCGGCGAAATACCCGGCTATCACTTTCAAAAGTTCATCAATAAAGGCAGATGGAACGAGCAAGTATAAACTTACCGGCAACCTGACCATGCATGGTGTTACAAAACCTGTAACAATGGACCTTTGGTACCGCGGCACAAAAGAGAACCCAAATAGCAAGCAAAACGATGCCGGTTTTAAATTACGGGGCACACTAAAGCGTTCAGACTTTAATATAGGAACAGGTACTCCTACAGTGCTCGTAAGTGATGAGGTCGAGATCGCGGCGGACGGCGAGTTTGCAAAAGCCCATTAATACTTAGCATTTAAGGTTCGTATGCTTTCTTATAATAATCAATTGAACGTCCTTACACTTTTAAAATAAATTACAAATGCATAAAAAGTTCATTATACTTTCTATCGTTATCATTGCTTTATTTACAAATAACATTTTTGCACAGTTGCCTTCTATACCGCTTGCAAATCAAAAAATATTATTGCAAAGCAGCGATCCTAAGCTTGCAGCTAATAAAAAACTGGTGTACGATTGCTGGCGTGAAATGCTGGAAGCTAGTCATCTCGAATTGGCAGATAAATATCTTGCCGAAAACTACATGCAGCATAATCCGAATGTTCCAACTGGAAGAAAAGGATTTGTTGAGTTCTTTTCAAAATTCGCACAACCTAAGCCCATCGTGGGTACCATAAAAGCGCCTGTAGTTGCTATAGTGGCAGAAGGAGACCTGGTGGTGATAAGCTTTGCTGCGAAATTGCCCGACCCGGCAGACAGCACAAAAACATACACGTCTACGTGGTTCGACATGTTTCGCATAGAAAACGGAAAACTTGCAGAGCATTGGGATGGGGCTCAAAAAACAAAAAATTAACACGTAGTTGTTCTCCTGTGCAAATCGGGAATTTTAATACAAAGTTATGTATATGTCAGGCAGAAGGAAATTTTTAGGGCAGCTGTCACTTGTTACCACTGCGATCACCCTCCCCAGATTTGCCAGTTCTTCAGGTGTGGCCGGGGATGATTTCGTAATAGCTGAGGCCGCTGAAGGGAAACTTAGGGGCATCAGAAAGGACGGTGTATGTTTATTTAAAGGCGTTCCTTATGCCGGGAGACTATCGGGTGACCGGCGTTTTAAAAGGCCGGCTCCTTTGGAGCCTTGGACGGGTGTACGCGACGCTTTACAACTTGGTACCCCCCCTATCCAACCACAATTTCAATCTCGTGCAGTAAACGAACCCAAGCCAGCTGAAGACTGCTTGTTTTTAAATGTTTGGACGCCAGCTAATGATAATAAAAAGCGTCCTGTAATGTTTTATAATCATGGAGGCGGTTTTTCTAACGGCTCTGGGGGCGCGCTTGATCAGGATGGTTCAAACCTTGCCCGCTTTTTTGATGTGGTGGTAGTAGAGACAAATCACAGATTAGGATTAATGGCCTTTCTATATTTGGAGCACATTGCAGGGCCGGAATATGCCGGCTCGGGTAATAACGGTCTTCTGGATATCGTCGACGGCTTAAAATGGGTGAAAAAAAATATTGGAGCTTTTGGCGGCGACCCTGATAATGTGATGATTTGGGGAGAATCGGGCGGCGGCGCAAAAACAAGCTGCTTATATGCCATGCCTGCAGCAGCGCCATATTTTAATAAGGCCTCTATCGAAAGCGGTCCCGGCCTTAGGATGTTGCCAAAAGAAGCGGCGATAGAAATGACTAAATTGGTCTTCAGGGAGCTGAATATCGATATGAAGGACTGGAAAAAAATACTTGATGTTCCCATCGAGGACCTGATCGACGTTCAAAATAAAGTTCCCCCCTTGATGGCTGACAGTGACTATATCCGCAAACACGGCGTAGTGGGGTTCGTCCCCAATAACTTCGCGCCTGTGGTCGATGGGGTTGCACTGCCCCATGACCCTTTCGATCCCGTTGCACCGCGAATATCAAAGGACAAGCCACTCATGACAGGCTGGAATGAGGATGAATGGGCGTTTTTCGCGATGTATTCACATGATACCGAGGCACTGAAAAACGACTTTACATTTGAAGCATTACAAACAAAAATCCAGCCGGAGTTTGGTGCTGATACGCAGAAAATAATTGAGACCTACCGGCGGACAAGACCCAACGCATCGGCAAGCGATATCTGGATGGCTGTTAAATCAATCAATATGATGGGACTTGGCACTATTGCAATAGCAGAAAGGAAGGCCGAACAAGATGGCGCCCCGGTATATCTTTATAACTTTGGTTATAAATCTGAAGCCAAGATTCCAGGCACTGATTACCCCCTCGGTACGCCGCATGCTATGGATATTACGTTTAAATTCAATAACGAAGTCCCTGGTGCGCCGACCGGTTTCTTAACCGGGAACAAGCCTGAGCGCTTTGTTGCATCGCATCATATGGCGGAACTATGGACTACGTTTGCAAGGACAGGTAAGCCTGCTGCAAAAGATGTACCCAATTGGCCTTCCTACAATCTGAAAGACAGGCCCACCATGCGGATTGATGCTAAATGCGAAGTAATTAATGACAGGTACAAGGAAGAACTTGCAATGTGGCGGTCGATAGGCCGGATAGGCTATCACTCGCTTAATTCAAGGTAGTGGCATTCCATCCGATTGGTGGCTGCACCTATTGCCAAAACGGAAATGTGTTTTATTGGTTCCCAAGCATATTCAAAGACTTCCTTTAAATTGGGAATATCGATAATAAAAAAGCCGCTTTACGATTACGTAAAGCGGCTTTTTTATTATTACAGTAAAGTTAGGTACTACCTAACTTTTTGTACTCGGGGCGGGAATCGAACCCGCACTCCTTTGACGGGAACAGGATTTTAAGTCCTGCGTGTCTACCAGTTCCACCACCCGAGCAAGGCAATTAACCTTTTAAAAAAAATCCCTTCTTTTTCAGAAGGGATTAGAGCGAAAGACGAGATTCGAACTCGCGACCCCGACCTTGGCAAGGTCGTGCTCTACCAACTGAGCTACTTTCGCGTTGCGGAGTGCAAATATAGACAGAATTGCATTTCCTGCAAGGAAGAAATTAAAAAAAGTAATCAGAGCGCACGTTAATGGACTTATTCGCCTCAATATCAGCCCGATTTTGTGCATATCAGGCAAACCGATGATTTGGCGCGCGAAGCGGATAACGCCTACGTTATGTCAATTAAGCTTTCGGGTATGCTGATTGGGGAAGGGAGGATCGGCCTATTAGTGGCGCGCGTGTACGCATTTTGTTTTTTCATTTTAGCTTTAGACAGCTTTAAGTTACCTGCCCCCTGCAAAACTGCATCGTCCTGAATATTCTGTTATTATTTCCACGCAGCTCACAAGGCGTACCATTAAATATTATTAATCAATAGGTTGAACCATATTTTATGATACATTTATACAAAAAGGTACATGAAGAAAAATCTTATGGTGTTATTGCTGGCAGCCTGTGTTGCGGCGGCGTGTAAGCAAACAGGGTCGCGGTCCGAAAAGAACAGGCAAACGGCACTGGCGGCCATGCATGCCTTTAACAGCGCTGACCTGCCAGAAATGAAGCGTTTGTGCGCGCCGGGATTTGTGGATTATGAAAGCGGTGAGGACAAGCCTTCGCGCAGCCTGGATTCGATGAAGGTATCGATGGATGCGTTTTATGGAGCCTTCGCAGATATGAAGGTGACCGATCTGCACCTGTTTTCATCTGGTGATACGGTGCTCATTACCGATATGCGGAGCGGCACGTTTAAATACCCCTTAATGGGGATAAAGCCGAATGGCAAAAGCTTTAACTACCCGGACGCCGATATACTTGTTTTTAATAAAGACGGCCTGATCCTATCGCACCGCGCTATCCAGTCAAACAACACCATTTTTGCCCAACTGGGCATCGACCCCACCCCAGGTTCAAGCATGCCGCCTGGAACTAAAAAAAAGTAAGTGTGCCGTTTACTTTTATGTTTTGCTGCGCAGGCCAAAAGCGCGCTTTACGCAAGCGCTGCAGCCAGTAATTAAACTATACTGTCGCGACCGGAAATGTATCCCTTTTATAGGATTATTAAACAGAATATTTCCTACCGCCAACCCAACCCCGGGGCAACATGCTCCAAAATAGCCGACAGCACATGCACGTTGTAGTCAACGCCCAACGTATTGGGGATGGTGAGCAGCAGCGTGTCGGCTTCCTGTATCGCTTCATCCTGCGCCAGTTCTTTGATCAGCTGATCCGGTTCGGCGGCATAGCTCTTTCCGAAAACCGCTCTTTTTTCAGGCTCGATATAACCAAAACTATCCCCTGATTTCCCTTGCTGTCCAAAATAATACCTGTCCTGTTCGGTTACCAATGCAAAAATCGAGCGGCTCACAGATACCCTTGCTTCTCGCTGATGGCCGGCTTTTTTCCAGGCTTCTTTATACGCCCTGATCTGCTCCGCTTGCTGGATATGGAAAGGTTTGCCGCTTTCGTCAAATTTTAAGGTAGAACTTTGCAGGTTCATGCCGTTCTCGGCCGCCCAAACGGCAGTGGCATTTGAGGCGGCTCCCCACCAGATCCGCTCCTGCAGTCCGTCTGAATGCGGCTCCAGGCGTAATAAGCCCGGCGGGTTAGGGAACATCGGGTTAGGATTGGGCTGTGCAAACCCGGCACCTTTTAATTTATCCAAAAACTCCAAAGCCTTCCGGCGGCCCATTTCGGCATCGGTTTCTCCCTTTTCAGGTTCATAACCAAAATAGCGCCAGCCCTCAATGACTTGTTCGGGCGAACCCCGGCTAATGCCTAATTGCAAACGCCCGCCCGAGATCAGGTCGGCGGCGCCGGCATCTTCCACCATATACAGCGGATTTTCATAGCGCATATCGATAACGCCGGTTCCAATTTCTATTTTACTGGTTTTGGCGCCGATGGCCGAAAGCAGCGCAAAGGGCGAGGCCAACTGCCGTGCAAAGTGATGGACACGGAAATAGGCGCCATCCAAACCAATTTCCTCTGCGGCGACAGCCAGGTCGATGGACTGCAGCAAAGTATTGCCCGCGGTACGGGTTTGATAGGAGGGGTGGTTGGACCAGTGCCCGAATGATAAAAATCCTATTTTCTTCATATACAAAACAAATGTAGGCATCCGGGCGGTACGCACGGGTCACGGCTCAGTAAATCTTACCGACCTGCTCCCACAAGCAATTTTCGCTGCCGCCCGGATGAATCGGGGCCGCAGCGAAGGGTCATTGCAATACAAGGTAATTCAAATATAACGGCGCGAACGCCCGCTCTATCGCAAATGATAAATACGGGGGGTAATGCGCTAATTTATTGTTCCTTATTTGGAAATAAGGGCTTCAAGGTATACCAGGCCAATGCCGGAAAAAATACCATTGGCACGGCAAGGCCGGGGAAAAGCTCGGGCGTTTTTACATCCAAGGGCAGCGAGATAGAAATGGGGACCATCACACATGCAAAAGAAATAATGGTAAACAGGAAATTGAACACGATCTCGCCCTTTTTTTTAAGCCATTTGGTAAGGCCATAGCTGACAAAAGTTGCCGCCATACAAATAACCAGGCTATACCCCAGCAAGCTGCCGGTATTTACTATTTTAGAAAAATCGGCCTCGGTAGCAAAAAAATAAATTCGGTTATATATTAAAGCTGCTACTGCCGCCAATACACTTGAACTAAGGCCATGAATAAAGGTGCGCTTAAACATCGCTATTTATTTGGTAACAGGAACCATAATATCAACCTTGAACTTCGACCCGCCATGAGCCGGTTCGGCGGTATTGATATTGAAATCCATGCGGTTTACTTCAAAACTGCCTGTAAAAGTATTGTTATCAAATGTAAAGGGGATGGTGGCTGGTTTTTGTACGCCATGCATTTCCAATGTGCCGGTAGCTGCGTAGCCTGTGGCGGTTTTGGTGATGGATGATGAGGTGAATTTAATAAGCGGATATTTGTCTGCATCAAACCATTTTTCGCTTTTGGCGTGGGTGTTTTTCATGCCGTTGCCGGTGTTTATGCTGGCAACATCAATGCTGGCGTCGAATTTTGAGCCGGGCAGGTCGGCGGGGTCAAATTTGATAATGCCCTTTAACCCTTTGAATTCGCCTGAAGGATCTCCGCCGTCAAACTTGATCGAATAGGCGTCGTTGATCTTCCAGTCCTGCGATTTAACTACAGTAAAAGCAGATGCGGCCAGCAGCGCCAGGGCCGCGATAGGGTAAATTAATTTTTTCATTGTTCTTTTTAAAGTTTAATAGCTGTTGGTTTTTAATAACTCATATTTTAATAAGTAGCCAAATATATCACCGGCGTTATTTAAAAACCGGGTTAATAGACAGAACGTGTTTAAACATAGATCAAAAGCCGGTTAAGCTCGATGGCGCCTGGTATATTATGGGTAATTTAACGACGATTGCCGCAATCCTATTGGTTTCAGGCCACACGCTATGTATCCAGGCGCCTATGGCGGCAGCGAAGGGGCGAGGTTGGGGTAAATTCGTCTTATGCGCTAATTTCAAGCTTATAGCCTTTGCCGCGCACAACAACAATGTTGATATTGGGATCAAGCTCCAATTTTTTTCTGAGCTTTGATATAAACATATCCAGGCTGCGTCCCACAATCACCCCTTCATCTTCCCATATCTCTTTTTGCAGCCGGCTTCTGGCAATAGTTTGGTTAGGAGACAACGCGAAGATGAGCAGCAAGCGCGTTTCAGTTCCGGTCAGGTCTATGGTTTTTCCATTTATTGTCAATTGCCGTTTCTTCGCATCAAACAACACCGAGGCCAAAGTTAAAATGCCGGTATTTTGATCGCCATGCGCGGCTCTTCGCGGTTTAACCGATCTAAAAAAAACAAAACCAACAAATGCTAAAAATGGCAGACTGCCCAGAAGATATCCATTCTTCGCTGTAGTTATACCCGTCGGTTTGAATTTAATATCGATCGTATAAGCTGCTTTCGGCTGCTCTCTGCCTATACATGCTATAATATCATTTTTTTTATTGTTTGATATAGCGAAGCCATAGGCTACATTGGCGTTGCCGGAGTTGAGAACATTGACCACATAATCACTTGCGAGGGGGTCTTTGCCCAACAACCTGCTGGCAGTATTCACCAGGGAGTCCGGTTGAAAGGTAAGTTTATTTTCAAAACTGATCTGGTAATCATTTTCCGCGATCTTTTTTACCGGGAGCACCCTTGATGTAAGATCGCCCGATTGTGAAAGTAGTTTATCTCCGATCCTGCGGAGCAACACTTCCCTCCTGGCGATATCAAAGTCGTCACTGCCGGTCATACTGAAAGCCAGGCAGATCACAGGGATAACCAGCAGCAGCATCAGTCCAAACACGTACTTGCGTTTCCCGGAAAGGAGATTTCGGCTATCAAGCATAATATCAAGTTTTTTATTTACAAAGTTTACATTTTTATTTACAATCCTGGTTGCTTAGGCTGAAAGATATCAAAGTAGTTTCGCTGAATCAATTTTGATAGGATATGAAAAATAAGAGAAACGTTTTGTCCAGCCTGATCATTTATACGTTGTTCCTGATGTTTGTTTTTAACACATCCTGTGAAGGACA